>ENA-OYYW01000246-OYYW01000246.1-human-gut-metagenome-genome-assembly--contig:-NODE-246-length-18947-cov-5.343267_pt1 | contig 18947 bp, 8 predicted proteins | sample MGYA00243254_ERZ653459 | MGnify/ENA primary metagenome ERZ653459 (study PRJEB26926, sample SAMN06164952) | human gut metagenome | biome: ENVO:00009003; feature: ENVO:2100002; material: ENVO:00002003...
CTACCGTATAATACCACGCCAAACCGAAATTTCGGAGTAAATTATGATAAAATTTTTTGCCGACAGCACAATGGACATCTCGCCCGAGGACGTAAAAAAATACGATATTACGCTCGTACCCATCACCGTTATTCTCGGTGACACGCCTTACAAGGACGGCTATGAGCTTAACCCGGAAAAAATTTACGATTACGTAAAAGAAACGGGCAATCTTCCCAAAACCTCCGCCTGCAACGCCGAAACCTACAAGGAGTATTGGCAGCCCGCCTTGGACAGAGGAGACGAGATTATTCATTTCAGTTTTTCGGGAGACATGTCGACCAGCTGCGCCGCGGCGACGACGGCTGCGGGAGAACTCGACGGAGTTTCCGTGATTGACACCAAAAATCTTTCTACGGGAAGCGGACTGCTGCTGATGTACGCCTGCGACCTCAGAGAGGCGGGAGAAACAAAGGAGGAAATCGTGCGCAAGGTGTCGTCGAGAGTTCCCTCCGTTCAGGCAAGCTTTATTATCGACAAACTCAATTATCTCTATAAGGGAGGCCGCTGCTCGGGAGTCGCGCTCTTTGCCGCAACCGCGCTCAACTTGAAGCCCTGCATAAAAGTCAAGGACGGCAAAATGATTGTCGGCAAAAAATACATGGGCAGGCTTGGCGGCGTCTTGGAGAAATACGTAAACGACATTCTCAACGAGTTTGACAATCCCGATTATACGCGCATATTCGTGACGCACACCAAATTCCCTCCCGAGTTGGTGGAGGCGGTGAAAGCCCGTCTCAAACAAACCCCTTTCAAAGAAATCATCGAAACAACCGCAAGCTGCACGATTACCAGCCACTGCGGGCCTAACACGTTGGGTATACTCTACATCAACGACGGCGGCAAGGTAGAATAAACAAGTTTAAAATCCCGCTTTAAAGCGGGATTTTTTTACAGATTGAGATTAACGATATTTTCAGTCATCTTTCCTATTTTTCTGTCAATCAGGTCCAATACTCCGCTTCTTCTGAAACTGAAAATACCCTCCTCCGACACAATAACGTGGTCGGACAGCCCCATGCCCAGCTGTCTGCAAACGGCAAGCAGGTTTGCCGTGAAACGCGCGTCCTCCGAGCTTGGCTGCGCGCTGCCCGACGGGTGGGAATGGCAGACCGCAACGGCTGCGGCGTTGAAGCCGAAAGCGCGCTCGACGATTTCCCTGACCGTAGCCGAAACGAAGGTGGGCGAGTTCTGCGAAATTTTGACCGTGCCGAGCAGTCTGCTTTTGACGTCAAGGCAAAGCACGTGCATTTCTTCGGTAACGGAGCCTTTCAGCAACGCCGACGCAATCTGCGGCAGCCTGTCTACCGTGCACAGCTCGTTGCGCCCTATCCTTTTGCTTCTCTCGTAATATCTGAAAAACTCTCGCCACATACTGAGAGTAATGGCGCTGCTTCTGCCCATGCCCTCCACCTTTTCAAGCTCGGTGTAAGGCGCTTCGAGAACGGCGGCAAAGCTGCCGAAACGGTCAATCAGGCGGTGGGCGAGAGCGTTGGTGTCGCTGTAAGGGAAGGATTTGTACAGCATAACCTCCAATACCTCGTGCGGCTCGAAGTTTTCCATGCCCTCGTTGACGAATCTGTTTCTCAGTCTCGTTTTGTGTCCGATATTGTCGCTTTGGATTTTCATAATAAACCTCTGACAAAATGATAGCATATCGCCGCCTTTTTGTGTATAATAATCGCGTAAGTTTCTTTTTAATCGGAGGTTTCGATGGACAGAAAACAAATATTGGATTCCTTAAAAGCTGAAATGATAGAAACGCTTCAAAAGGTTCTGCGCTTTGAAACGGTCACCACGGACGCGCTGCCGGGTATGCCCTTCGGCAAAAACAACGCGGACTGCCTTGCATATGTTCTGAAAAAAGGCGAGGAAATGGGATTTAAGTCCTACAACTGCGACAACTACGCGGGACATCTCGATTTTGCCGCCGACGACAAAAACGCGGAGGTGTTCGGCGTTTTGGGACATCTCGACGTCGTGCCCGTAACCGAGGGTTGGATTGCCCCTCCCTTCGGCGGCGAAATCATAGACGGCAAAATTTACGGCAGAGGCACCATGGACGACAAGGGCCCCATGATTGCCTGTCTTTACGCCGCAAAAGCGCTCAAAATGAGCGGATTCCGTCCCCGCCGCACGCTGCGTCTGATTTTCGGCTGCGACGAGGAAAACAATATGGCGTGCATAAAATACTACAAAACCAAGGTAAAAATGCCCGACCTCGCCATATCTCCCGACGGCGATTTTCCCGTCATAAACGTGGAAAAGGGAATTTACGCCATGGAGCTTGACGTAGGCAAGGTGTCCGACGCGGTTTTGGACATTTCGGCGGGGAGCCGCACCAACGTCGTGCCCGACCTGTGCACCGCTCTGGTGGACAAAAGCCTTGACTTAAAGCCGCTTGAAAAGTTCAACGTCGAAGTCAAAGAGGCCGACGGCAGAATACAGCTTTTGACGCGCGGCAAATCCACTCACGGCGCCATGCCGCACACCGGTGTAAACGCTACGTGGGAAATGTTCCGCGCTCTGTCCGCCTGTCTGCCCGACGACAAAACTCTTGCGTTTGTCGCGGAAAAAATGTGCCGCGACGTAAACGGAAAAGCGTGGGGCTTCCCGCTCGAGGACGAGGTGAGCGGCAAAATCACCCACAGCATAGGCGTGGTGAGCCTCAAAAACGGCAATCTCAAAATCAAGCTGGACGTAAGGTATCCCGTCACCTACAAAGACTCTTTTGTCGCGGAAGCAATGAAGAAAAACAGCATAGACAGCTTCAAAATAGAAGAGGGACACATCAAGCAGCCTTTGCACGTAGACGCCGACAGTCCCCTCGTCAAAGGTCTGTTGGAGGTTTACAACAAGGAAATGAGCTGCGACGCCAAGCCCATCGCAATCGGCGGCGGCACCTATTCGAGAATGCTGCCCATGTGCGTTGCTTTCGGTCCGTCTTTCCCCGGCGACACGCAGGTGATTCACGAAATAAACGAATACGTGTCCATAGACAGGCTTATGCAAATGGCTCATATCTATCTCGAAGCCTTCGCAAAAATGTGCGGCTGAAAAATCAAAACAAACAAAGGGAGCGTTTTCCGCTCCCTTTTCTTAATTTTCAACGAAATTTTAAATCTTTACGTGCTTACCCTTTTTTGCAAGCAGCCAATTCATAAGAGTCATGAGCGCCAGCCAGACAACGCCTATTGCCAGCGCAAGCGGCACAGAGGTTCCCGAGCCAAGCACGGCCTCCATTGCAAATCCGAAAGCAAGACTGAGAACGTAAGTCAAAAAACAGCTGCCGCCCCACCAGGTGAACAGAGCGAATTTGCATTTGAAGCCGTCAAGCAGTCCCAGCGCGCCCCAAAGCAAACCGCCTATTCCCGCGCAGAACACGCAATAAACGGGAGTGCAGCCGCGCTTTGACGCGATAAAGCCCAGAAAAGTGATTAAAACTACGGAAACGAGCACGAAGCCCGCCGACAGCAGCCAGAACAAAAGCGTTTGTCCGTCCTCCTTTATGTCGCGGAAAACGCTGCCCAGCAGCAAAATTCCCGCCCAGCCGATGCCGCCGACTATGCCGCCTTCCAAAACCCATTCGCTTATCCCGAAGCCGTTGTGCTGATAGACCACGGTAAGCGCCGCGTAAGCCGCCGCAACTACGGCAAGTCTGCCCCATTTGCCCGTTTTGACAAAGGGAAGCGCCAAAAGTCCCGCAAGTCCTATGTTTTGAAGAGTGTCCCAGGCAAAGCCGTATTTAGACGTTTCGTACAGAATTTGCGTGCCGAAGGCCTGTCCGATTTTCTCGCCCAGCCCGCACAGCGCGAAAAACAGCGCCGCCAAGCCCAAAGCCGCCGCGATATATCTGAACACCGCGCCGCACACCTCGCCGAAACGACGGTTTTTGACAAACTGACTTACAAAAAGAACCAAAAGCGCGGCAATGAGCACAAAGGAAGCCACGCCGAAAAATTTGTCGGCAAACTGCATTTCGTTCCACTTTCCGCCGAACATATCGGGCAGGCAGGACACGCCGTCGACAACCGCGCCGAAGCCCGTCAACGCGGCGAACCGCACTCCGAGCTGAAAGCAGGCGCGCGTTGCGCCGTACATTTGTTCCCTGCGCTTGAAGCTCGAACAGAAGGTAAGACCGATGACGAAAATAAACAACGGCGCGAACACGTCCGCAAACGCTATACCGCTGTAACCGCCGTTGACAAAGTGCGCGTTGCCCGCTACAACCTGCCAGCCGGACGCACCGTGCCCGTACAGTCCCGCGATTGCCTTGAACGTGTCGCCGAACATGGAAAGCAGCACGGAACCCACCATAATGAAAATGCAAATTCCCCTCATTCGGTCGATTGACAAAACGCGGCTGTCCGCGCCTGTCGGAGAATCGGTGTTTTTCTCCGCCGACAAGACGTTTTCGTAAACCTCGCTGTTTTGTATTCCGTCGTTTTTCATATCCTTTAATTTATCTCTCCTTAAAAAAATTTTATACCGACTGCGCCTTTTACGAGCAAAATCAGATTTTGTTTACCCCCGTTTTTTTCGCCGCAAGAGCGACTGCCTCCGCCACTGCGGGAGCCACCCTTTTGTCGAGCGCGTCGGGCAGGATATATTCCTCCGACAAGCCGTCCGCGGCAAGTCCGGCTATGGCGTGCGCCGCAGCCACCTTCATTTCCTCGTTTATTTCGCGCGCCCTGACGGCAAGAGCTCCCTTGAACACTCCGGGAAAAGCCAGCACATTGTTGATTTGATTGGGAAAATCGCTTCTTCCCGTGCCTACGACGCGCGCGCCCGCGGCTTTTGCCGCGTCGGGCATAATTTCGGGCACGGGGTTTGCCATTGCCATAACAATCGCGTCGGCCTTCATTGAGCGGACCATATCCTGCGAAAGAATATTCGGTGCGGAAACACCGACAAAAATGTCGGCGCCTTTAACCGCGTCGGCAAGCGTTCCTTTGCGGTTTTCTCTGTTTGTAAGACGCGCTATTTCGCCGAAGCGAACGTCCCCGCCGTGCTGCTCCCTGTTGATTATGCCTGCTTTGTCGCACATAATTACGTCGCCCGCGCCCGCCGAAAGCATAAGTTTGGCGATAGCCGTGCCCGCGGCTCCCGCGCCGCACACCGCGATACGGCAATCGGAAAGACTTTTGTCCACGACCTTAAGCGCGTTGAGGCAGGCGGCAAGCACCACTATGGCGGTGCCGTGCTGGTCGTCGTGAAAAACGGGTATATCGAGTTTTTCTTTCAGCTTTTTTTCTATTTCAAAGCAGCGCGGCGCGGAAATATCCTCCAAATTTATTCCGCCGAAGCTGCCCGCAAAAAGCGAAACGGCGGAAACTATCTCGTCGACGTCCTTGCTCGACACGCACAGAGGAATCGCGTCCACTCCTCCGAACTCCTTGAACAGCACGCATTTGCCCTCCATGACGGGCATACCCGCGAGCGCTCCGATATCGCCAAGCCCGAGCACCGCGCTTCCGTCCGTGACCACAGCCACGGTGTTGAAGCGGCGCGTCAAGGCAAAGGACTTTTCGGGCTCGTCCCTGATTTCCAGACACGCCTGCGCCACTCCCGGCGTATAGGCAAGCGACAAATCCGTTCTCGTTGCAAGCGGCACTCTCGAAACCATTTCTATTTTGCCCCGCCACAACTCGTGCATTTTTAGAGACTCTTTCATGTAATCCATTTTTCGTTTTCCTTTTAAGGCTTAAAACGCGGTTCGGACTTGCGCCGCGCTTTTGACGTTTTATATTATACAACCGCTTTATTCCGAGGTCAAGCGCGGAAACGCTTTCTTCGCGCAAGCTAAAACGTGTCAAACCTTGACTTTTGGGCAATCATGTATTATCATAAAGTTTATGGACAATATAAGCGTAGAAAAAAAATGGAACAAAATCTGGCAGGAGTCCGGATTGTACAAATTCGACAAAAACGACACCGCGCGCAAGCATTACGTGCTGGAAATGTTTTCTTATCCGAGCGGCGCAAAGCTCCATGTAGGGCATTGGTACAATTACGCATTGAGCGACAGCTACGCGCGCTTCAAAAAAATGCAGGGCTTCAACGTATTCGAGCCTATGGGCTTCGACAGCTTCGGACTGCCCGCCGAAAACTATGCGATAAAGACGGGTATACACCCTCAGGATTCCACGCTTAAAAATATAGAAATCATGGAAGAACAGCTCAAAAACATGGGCGCAATGTTCGACTGGGACGCGGAAGTCAAGACCTGTATGCCCGACTACTACAAATGGACTCAGTGGATGTTTTTGAAGCTGTACGAAAAGGGGCTTGCTTACAGAAAGGAAGCGCCGGTAAACTGGTGCCCCTCCTGCAATACGGTGCTTGCAAACGAACAGGTTTCAGACGGCGAATGCGAGCGTTGCCACAGCACGGTCGTGAAAAAGAACCTTACTCAGTGGTTTTTCAAAATTACCGACTACGCGCAGGAGCTGCTGGACGGTCTTAACGCACTGGACTGGCCGGAAAAGACCAAGCTGATGCAAAAAAACTGGATAGGCAGGTCGGAGGGCGGCGAAATAGAATTTGTCGTCGACAATGCCGACAGGGACGCTTTCCGCGTGTTCACGACGCGCGCCGACACGCTTTTCGGCGTGACATACGTCGTTCTCGCGCCCGAGCATCCGCTTGTCGACAAGATTACCGCGCCCGACCGCAGGCAAGCCGTCGAGGAATACCGTCTTGAAACATCCAAGGTCAACGAAATAGAGAGACTTTCCACCGCAAAAGAAAAAACGGGCGTTTTCACGGGGGCTTACGCCTTCAACCCGATAAACGGCGACAGAGTGCCGATACTTATCGGCGACTACGTGCTCTACTCCTACGGCACGGGCTGCGTTATGGGAGTGCCCGCCCACGACGAAAGGGATTTCGTGTTCGCCCAAAAGCACGGCTTGCCGATTAAACGCGTCGTTTGCGGCGCGGAGGGAAAGGACGAGCTGCCCTTCACCGAATACGGAGTCATGACAAACAGCGGCGAATTCGACGGAATGACAAGCGAGGAGGGGCGCCGCGCGGTTGTGGAAAAGCTGGCGCGTAAAAACAAGGGCGAACTGAAAGTGAATTACCGTCTGCGCGATTGGCTTGTTTCGCGTCAGAGATATTGGGGCGCGCCCATACCCGTAGTTTACTGCGAAAAATGCGGTACGGTGCCCGTACCGGAAAAGGAGCTGCCCGTGCTGTTGCCCTACGACGTGGATTTTCGTCCCGACGGCGAAAGCCCTCTCAAAAAGCACAAGGGCTTTATGAATACGACCTGCCCCCGCTGCGGCGGCAAAGCCGTGCGCGAAGCGGACACGCTGGACACCTTTGTGTGCAGCAGCTGGTATTTTTTGAGATACGCGGACAGCAAAAACGACAAAGCGCCCTTCGACAAGGAGACGGTAAACAAAATTTTACCCGTAGACAAATATATCGGCGGCGCGGAGCACGCCTGTATGCACCTGTTGTACGCGAGGTTTTTCACCAAAGCGCTAAGGGACATGGGCTACCTCAATTTTGACGAACCGTTTTTGTCTCTCGTGCATCAGGGCACCATACTCGGTCCCGACGGAACCAAAATGAGCAAGTCCAAGGACAACGTAATCAGTCCCGACGATTGGGTAAACCTTTACGGCAGCGACGCGCTGCGCGTTTATCTCGGCTTCGGCTTCAATTACGTCGAGGGCGGTCCCTGGAACGACGACGGCATAAAGGGCATAGTAAAATGGCTTGAAAGGGTGGAGCGCGTCGTACTCAACGCCTGCAAAAACCGCGACGCGGGCGGAAGCGGAAGCGGCAGCGACGACGGCGAGCTTCTCTACGTCCTAAACTCCACAATCAAGGCGGTAACCGACGACTACGACAAATTTTCCTTCAACACGGCTGTAGCAAGGATGATGGAGCTGGTAAACGCCATGAACCGCCTTTCCGACAAGGGCGGCGCGAGCGGCACGGTTATGGCGGACTGCGCCAACGCGCTTGTCAGACTGCTTGCCCCTCTCGCCCCGCACATAGCCGAAGAATTGTGGGAAAACATCGGAGAAAAATTCAGCGTTTTCAACGCGCCCTTCCCCGTGTGCGACCAAAGCAAGCTCCAAAAACAGAGCGTTGAGCTGGCAGTTCAGATAAACAGCAAAATCAGAGGCAAAATAAACGTAAGCGCCGACGCGGACAAAGCGGAAATAGAAGCTGCGGCTTTGAACAATCCCGAAATTGCCGCGCTTCTTGACGGCAAAAGCGTCAAAAAGGCAATAATCGTACCCAACAGGCTTGTCAATCTGATAGTTTAAACGATTTAAACTGCCGCAGGCAGCATAAAATAAAATTAACATACGGAGGTATCTCAAATGAAAAAAGCATTGCAAAAAATCGCCACCGTAGCATTGGTCATCGTCGGCTTTCTCGTCACGCTTTTCCTGCTGTTGGTGACGCTCGGTGCGTTTGACTTCGCCGCCTACATAGACGGCAACCGCGTAGTGCACAGTTTGGTTATCGTGCTTGCAATCATCTACACCGTGCTCGGCGTTTATCTTGTAATAGAAATTTTTGCGGGCGACTCGGGACTTTCCACAATGGTGCTTTATTCCGACAACATGAACGCCGTTTCCACCACCTCCCGCGTGGTGAGGCGGCTTGTAAGAAAGGCCGCAAAGTCTTTGGACGTGGTAAGAGTCAAAAAGCTGATAATCACTCAGGACGACAAGCCCGGCTTCAAACTTGGAGTTCAGATAAAAATCAGCGGGCAAGAGGTAAGCTCGACAACGGAAAAGCTGCGTTATCTCATAGCCACCGCCTGCAAGGACGTCTTGGGAGTCACGTTCAACTCCATACACATCAAGGTAGTAAAACTCGAAAACTCCTACAAGCCCGACGTAGAGGGCGCGGAGAAATTCGCAAAGGCCGAGGAGCAGAAGGAAATGTGCAAGGAAGCCTGCGAGCTTGTAAGCCCCCCTCCGACGGAGGAAGCCGCAGACTTATTACAGGCGTCCGAAACGCTTGAAAACGCCGCAGTCGCCGCTTTTGAAAAGGACGACGCCGAGCAGACGGAAGAAAGGGAGCAATCCCAAGCCGAGTCGGCAACGGAAGAAACGGACGAATCCGAAACGGAGGAGACGGCGGACTGACCGCCCGACACTAAAAACAGACAAAAATCCGACGCGGCGCGCGTCGGATTTTTTAAAACAAATTTCCGTACAAAACAAAACAGACCTGCCGACTCATCGGCAGGTCTGTTTTCGTTGCTCGCCCGAAAACTCTCGGGCAATAAAAGGAGTAGTATTATTGCGCTTTTTGCACCGTGTACCACACAACGCCGTTTTCGATTTCCTGCTCTGCTATCTCGTATCCCTCGGGGACGGTTGCCAATTCTCCCGTGTTTGTGGTTCCCGGCTTGTAGCCCTTGAAGGTACCGCCGCACACCACATAACCGCCTTTGAAGCCGTCCTGCACGTTGAGCACAAAATATGTGCCGTTGTAAGCCGCCTCCGTCTCGAACACGCCGCCGTTGATTGTAACCGTGCTTTCATTCGACGAAGTGCTGTATATCAGGATTACCGAATTGCCGTTTCCCGCCGAGTCCGCCGACGTGTAGAACGTGCCGCCGTTGATAATCAGATTTGCTTCGCGTCCTACTCTGACCGCGTAGTTATTGTCCTTGGAGGACAGATTTGTTCCGCCTGTCGTGTCGGTGTTTTCCACTCTGCCCGACTTGTCTTCGCTGCTGTCGTTGATTATCAGAGTGGCGTTTGCCACATACAGCGTGCTGCAATTGTTTCTTTTGACTCCCTCTCCGTAATGCAACGAAAGAGTAAAGCCGTTTAGGTCAAGCATCAGGTCAACGCCGTTGATATACAGTTCTTCTTTCAAATCCACATCGGCAGTCAGTCTGACAACCGAGAAGCCTTGCGCAGCCGCTATCGCTCCTCTCAAAGCCTCCTCGCTGCCCGCTTCATACACTTTGCCCACCGTGTACTCCGCGAGCGAGTCGTCCGTAGCCGCCTTGCTCACAACCGCTTCATAGCCGTCCGCCACAAAGCTGCCGCCGAGAGCGTCGTCGCCGTCCGCGGGGTTTTGTCCGACAAAGGTTCCGCCGTAGACCTTGATAAATCCGCTTGCTCCCGTCGTCTGCTGCACGTTGAGCACGAAATATTTGCCTTGATAGTCTTTTTCGCTTGCAAACCTGCCGCCGTAAATATTGACAGTGGAGTTTGTCCTGATTGCCACTGTGGAGTTGCCCTTGCCTTGCGCGTCGCCTCCGACGTTGTAATTGCCGCCGTAAATATCAAGCGTGGCTCCGCTTTCGACGCGCAGCGCCTGATTGTCTCCTCCGCTGCCGCCGTAAATGCCGCCCGTCTGTTCTTCCGACGAGTCAATCAAAGTGACTTTCGCGTCGGAGCCGCTGACAACAACGGCGTAACCCGTGCCGACGTTTGAAACGGTAAAGCCGTTGAAGTCTACGGTGACCGTGCCGGAAACGACAAGTCCCGTCGCGGCGTTACCCGCCTCGCCTACCTCGACGTCTTTAAGCAGAACAACCGTTTTGCCGTTTGCTTCGGCGTATTTGACGGCGTTTTCAAAGGTATCGAACCATGCGTTTGAAACGCGCGCCTCGTATGCGCCGTAAACGGCAGTTTCGTCCGCCGCCTCGCCGTCAACCGTGACAGACGCGCCTTCCGCCGTTGTGAAAACGAAATAGAATCCGTTTTCTTCGGCGTCGGTTGAGGACGGCTTGCCGTTGTAGAACTTGCAGCCCGACACAACAACCGTGCCCGTCGTCTTGTCGGCGTCGCCGTTGCCCGTCACGGCAAAGGCAAAGCCTTCGGTGCAGCTTCCGTTGCCGTTGATTTGCGACTTTTGCTCCGCCGCAGTGCTTATCAGCGTGCAGCCCGTGATTGTTGCGTCGGTGTGCTTTACTTCAATCGCGGTCGTGCCTGTCACCGTGCTGTCTGTGATTGTCAGCTTTTGTCTGTTTCCGGTGTTTACCGAATTGGAAACGTATATACCGACGTCCTTAGAGACGATTGTCGAATTGTTGATTGTGATTTCCGCAGGGGAGGTGCTGCCGTTCATGTAAACCGCACTGTAAACGCCCTCGATATGGCATTCGTCAAGGGTAAGGTAAATCTTGCCGCCCGCCGAAACGGCGCTCATGAACAGAGGAGAGTCCTCACTCTTTACGGTTACCTTGCTCATGGCAAGGCTGCCCGTGCCGTGCACTCTTATGCCCCAATAAACCGAGCCGCCCGCTTCGTCGTTCACCATGTTGACCGTTCCGTTTTTGAGGACGAGCTTGCCCGCGCTCACGGAAATCGCTTCTCCGTTCTGCGGATTGCTTCCCGTGCCGCTGCCCGTATACAAAAGCGTTTTTCCGTTGAGGTCAACCGTGACGGTTTTGCTTTCGTCGTCAAGCGTAATGAAATACTCCGCGCCCGAAGCCGACAAATCCTTGACGACGACGACCGTTTCGTCGTCCTCGGCGGCGTCCACCGCCTGTTGCAGCGTCATGTAGTAACGCGTGCTTTGGTCGTCCTCGATTGTCGCCTCCGCGCTGTCGACAATGATTTCTCCGTCATAAACAGCGCTCTTGCCCAAGGTAATTGAAATCTTTTCAAGCGCCTCTTTGCCGTTGTTTTGCAAATTTGCCTGATAGAAAGCTCTTGCTCCCTGCAACGTGCCGCCGTTGATTTCCACGCTCAAATCAAGCTTGGTTGTGTGCTGCACTGCCGCGACCGCCGCGCCCAGCGTGGTCGCGCCGTTGCCGTTGGGGTCAGACTCGAACGGGTCGCCGTTGCCTATCATTGTGCCGCTGTTGACAACCAGCTTGCCCGCGCGCATTTCGATTGCCGTTGCGCCTTCAATTTCACCGTCGTTGACGGTCAACTCGCCGTACTGAGGATGATATACCGCCGTGAGCAATCCGCTGATTTTGCCGCCGTTGATTGTTATGGAAGTGCCGTGCTTGGTTCCGTTGCCCTGTATGGCAGCATAAGTGCATTTTGAAGTGATGTCCGCTTCCGTAACAAGAAACGCATTCAAGACTTTGTCGTCCGTTTTGTTTTGAGGTACAAGGAAAACAGGCACAGATGTGTGGGAAATTACCGAAAGCCCGCTTCCGAGTTCAAGCGTCGCGACTTTATCCTGAGACAATGGCTCTATTCTAAAAGCGAATCCCGAACCACCACTCGCCCCTTTGACGTCAATTAGACCGTTGTCCACCGTCAGGCTTCCCTCGTTAAGCCAGAAAACCTTTTGTGCGGAGCTGTAAATGCTATGACCGTTCATGTCAAGCGTCACAACCGCGTCGCGCTCCAAAGTCAGACTCATCTCCGACCTTGCTTCCTCGGTTCCGAAATCGGCGCCGAGTACGATTGTCAGGTTGGTCAGAGCCTCGTTGGCAAACAACGCCTTGAGCTGCTCCGCCTCGGTAACATTTCCGTAAACCCACTCGCCGTTGCCCTCGATGCTTGTTTGCTCGGCAAGCTCGCCGTAAACCTCGACTCTGCCGTTGTTTACGATTTTGCCTTCCACTACCGCGCCTTTTACCACCAAAGTCGCGCCGGCTTCAATCACAAGCGTATTGCCGTCGTTGAGCCAGAACGCTACGTCGCTTTCGACGGTCAGCGTAGCCCCCGCTTTAATCGTAAGCGTGCCTTGGTTTTTGACGTAAAAATCTTGGTCTACAATCGCCGTCAGGTCGCTTTCGACAGAGTAATTCTCGGTCGTGCTGTTTATGTCGTACCATCTTTCGTCCTGCACTGCATAGGTGCCCTCCAACGGCTCGCCGAAGTCCACCGTCAAAGTATCTATGCCGTCTCTGAGGACGAAAGGAGTTTCAAAGCTCTCGTCGATTTCCCAATTAGAAATACTGAACTCGTTGGCTTTGTCTTGGGGGTCGGCTTCCGTTTGCGCGAAATACGTATTGTACAAACTTACCAAAGCCATACCCATGAGATTTCTCTCGGTTATGTTACTGCTTTCGATATAACCTCCGCTGACGGAGATTTTGTTGCCGTACGAGCGGACGACAATACCGCCCTGCCACGCGCCGGTTTTGCCATCCTCGACGGTTGTCAGCATTGTGCAGTCGGAAAAAGTCAATTCCGCTCCGTTGTAATCCTGCTGCACAACGACAATGCCGTATCCCTCGTCGGAAATGGACCTGCCCACAAGCTCGGCGTCCTGCGCGTTCACAACCGCACCCTTGTTGCTCTTGATTCGGTCGACCGTCCAGCCGTTGGCGGTGAACATAATCGCCGCCCAGCCCTGAACCGTGCCGCCGTTGACAGACAGCTCTACGCCGCTTGCGCCGACAGTCACGCCGTAATAACGGGCTACGATTTCACTGCTGTTTATGACAACCGATGCGTTGTCGGCAGCAATCGAAACGCCTCTCTTGACGTTCGATATGCCTGTGTTGTCCAACGTGAGCTTTGCGCCTATCGCGGCGGAATCAAAGTAAATTCCGTTGTAATCAATTTTGCCTTTAAGAGCAATGTTTTTGAACGAAACCTCTATGTTTGCGCCTTTTATCGTAACAAAATGCGCGTCCGCATTTACCGTGAGGGTTACGTCCGCCGCCGTGCCGACAACGGAAACGGAGCTTGTGATTTCAAAGGGAGCGACTTCAAACGACGCGCCGATTCTCCACTCGTCGCCGTCCTTTTGCTCTGCGACGGCTTGACCGAATTGCTCCGCGGTAGCAATCGTCTTTGCCTTTGCAATCTCAGCCATTTTCGCCTGCGCCGCGCTTACCTTTTCCTCGATTTGCGAGACGTCGGTCACGGTTGCAAGCTCGGTTTCAAGCGCGTCCAGAATGTCAAGGATTGCCTGCCAGTTTGCCGCGGAATAATCTTCCTCCGCATAATCCGCAAGACAGTTTTCCACTATGTTGACTACCGCGCTGTCGACAAAATCGAACCAGGCGATTTTGCCGTACTGCGAGTCTATACCGAGTGTGACGCTTTGCGTCGTCGTATTCCAGAGATAAATCGAGAAATACGTTCCGTCCTCGATTGCGCTCACAAACGTGCCGCCCGTCACAACGGCATTGAAGTCGTTGTTGCCGTCGCCCGTAGGTCTGCTTGTCGTATTGTCGTTGACGTACATTTCCACGTTGAACAGCACCACGCTGCCGTCGTATACCGCAACGCCGCCGGGCTTTTTGGTAAGCGCTTTAAACTCTGTCGCAGTGGACTCCAACGTGCCGCCGGAAATTTCGATTTCGCCCATGCGCGCGTCGATTGCCGCAAGTCCCTTGATGTGTCCGCCGGACACGGTCAGGCTGCCCTGACTCGGCATATAAATCGCAACGTCCTCCGTGCTCGTCGCGGAACCGCTCTTGACGGTAATATCTGCCGCGGGAGCAAGGTTGTTGCCCGAAATTGCAAACCAGGTGGCGGTGATTTCGCCGCCGTCCAAGGTAAACGCACTGTTGTAATAAACCACAACACCGTAGGTGTCGGACTTGATTTTGCCTGCGTGTACGGTCGCGGAGCTGCCGTTTCTCAGGTTGATGCCGAACACGGAGTCGTCCTCTGTCACGTACTGACCTTTGGCTATGATTTCGCCGCCCCACATTTCTACTTCCGCATTGTCGGCGTAAACGGCGTAACCCACATTGCTTGCGCCGTTGCTCCAATAAGCGGAGTTGTCAACCTCGATTGTGCCGCCGTTTATTTCTACAACGGCTTTGTCGGCGTCAGAGCCAATGGCTATTATGCCGGCGTAGTCGGACTTGATTTTGCCCGATTTGGCTGCGCTGCCGTCGCAAAGAGTGAAGCTCGCGCCTCCGTTGACCTTGACCGCCGCGTGGGTTCTGTCCTCAAGGACAAGACCGAAACCGTTGAGGTCGAGCGTCAGGTCGTAATTTACCTCTATGTATGCGCCGGAAATATTTGCCGTGAGGATAATCTTAGAATATTGCGCCTCGACAGCCGCTTTCAGCGAATCGGCGTCGTTGACCTCCGTTACGTCTGCTTTGACGTTGTCGAGCGCGGTTTTCGCGTTTGCAAGCGCAGTCGCAACGTCCGCAACGGACTGAGCAGCGCTTATCGCCGAAACTCCGCTGTCGTAAGCCGTCTGCAACGCTTGAAGCGACGTTTCGTAATAATAAGCCTTGTTGAACGCGTCGAAATACTCTTTAAGCTCGTCTTTCGCAGCGCTCTTTGCGGCTTCCAACTCCTCCGCGTCCGTTTTCACGGCTGCCATAGCGGCTATTGCCGCTTGCTTGGCGGTATTCACCGCGCTTGTAGTCTTGCTCGCGTCGATAGCCGTCAAGCCGTCGTTGTAAGCCTGTTCCAAAACGCTCCAATTGATTGTGTAGTCGCTCTGAGAATATTTGGCTTTTTCCGTTCCAAGCTCGGACTTGGCGGCTGTTTTGGCTTCGGCAAGCAGAGTTGCGTCGTTTTTGACCGCTGCCATTGCCGTGACAGCCTCCTCTTTGGCGGCTTGCGCAAGCTCTATTGTCGCCGCGTTTTCTATTGCCGTCAAACCGCTGTTGTAAGCGCTTTCGAGCTGACTCCAATTGGCGGTGTAATCCGTCTTCTTGTATTTCTTGTACTCCGTTTCAAGCTCGGACTTGGCAGTCGCTTTGGCTTCGGCAAGCAGGGTTGCGTTGTTTTTGACCGCTGCCATTGCGGCTATTGCCGCCTCGCCCGCTTCTGCGGCGACGTCGGTCTTGGCCGCTGCTTCGATTGCGGCAAGTCCGTCGTCTTTGACTTTGACAAGAGCGCTCCAATTGTCAACGGTGTAATCCTGCTCGTTGTATGCGGCAAACGCCTCGTTGACAGCCTGTTTGGCGGCTGCTTTTGCGTCCGCAAGGATTTGAGCGTTGGTCTTGATTGCCGCCATTTCGGCAACTGCCGTTTCAAGCGCGGTTTCTACCGCGTCGACTGTCCTTGCGCCGCCGATTGCGCTCAACCCCGCGTTGTATTTTTCTGTGAGCAACTCGTAATTCGCATTGGTATAATCCGTAGCCTTGTACTTTGCATACTCACTGTTCAATTGGTCGGTTGCCGCGGTTTTGGCTTCGGCAAGCAAAGTCGCGTCGTTTTTGACCGCAGCCATCGCATCCGTCGCCTTTTGCAAAGCGGAGTTCACCGCCTCGATTGCAGCGGCGGCATTGATTTCGGCTTTGCCGTCGTTGTAAGCCTTTTCAAGAACGCTCCAATTGGTTGCGTAGTCGGCCTGAGAATATTCGGCTTTTGCCGCATCCAGCGCTGCCAACGCGGCTGTTTTTGCTTCGGCAAGCAGAGTTGCGTTGTCTTTGACCGCCGCCATAGCGGTTATTGCCGTCTGCTTTGCCGTGTTGACTGCGGAAACGCTTGTTGCAGCCTCAACTTCATTAAGCCCCCTGTTGTAAGCTATTGTCAACTCCGTCCAATTTGCGGAGGCGTAGTCGTCCTCGTCGTAAGCCTCGAAAGCCGTCTCGATTGCAGCTTTTGCTTCCGCTTTTGCCTGCGTCAAAGCCTCGACGTCCTTGGGCACGCATGCAGCCATAGCGTCAAGAGCCGTCTGTTTTGCAGTGTTGACGGCGGAAACATCCGTCGCAGCCTCGATTGCCGCAAGACCGTTGTCGTAAGCCGCTTTGAGCGTTGCCCATGTTTGGGCGTCATAATCGGTCTCCGTGTATCCTTCAAATGCCGTTTTGAGCGCAGCCGTCGCGGCGGCCTTGGCTTCCGCCGTCGCTTCGGCTATTGTCTCCACAGCCGCCATGGCGTCGAGAGCCGCGTTCTTGGCGGACTGAATTGCAGCTTCCGTCAAGGCGGAGTCGATAGCCGCAAGACCGTCGTCCTTTGCCTTGGTCAGCTTAGCCCAATTGTCGGAGGTGTAATCGTCCTGCGAATATGTAGCAAAGCTGTCGTTCAAAGCCTTCTTTGCCGCGGTTTTCAAAGCAGCGTTTACGTTTTCTTCTTCGAGCGTGCCGTTGTTGACAATCTCGTCCGCAACGACGGCGCCGGTAACCGTACCGTTGTTTTCAAGCTTTTCGGCTACGACGTCGCCCGCCTGCGCGGACTCCGCTACGACAACCTGCGCGCCCGCCGCGTCAATCTTTTTGACCGTGCCGTCGGTAACGGTTATTTTGGTTTCCGCCTGAGACTCCAATGCGGTTACGTTCACCTCGGAGTTTTTGGAGGAAATTTCCACTTCGCCGCCCACCGCAACGTCGGAATGGGCTTCGACGCGCATAGCGCCCTGCGAAAGGTTTTCCACCGCCGCGCCGACAGCCTGCTCGGGTACGAGCACGGTTGCCGCCGAGCTTTCCGACAAATTGCTTATTTCAAACCTGCCGCCTTTGAGGGTGAGCATAATGTCCGCTTCGGCGCCGCCGATTTTGAATACGCCCTTGAACACAAAGCTGCTTGCGGAGGTAACTACCGTCATCGCGTCCGCGCTTGCGGCGGCGGATGCGGGCAGCTCGATGTTTGCGTTCCACTCCACGTGGCCTTGGGGCATATTTATATCTATTTTCTGCGCCTTGACCGTTTCGCGGCGGGCAAGAATCAGCGCCGTCGTGCCTACGACAAGCGTGCCGCTGCCGTCGGCGGACAGCGTCCCCTTGACCTCCAGCCCGAAGCCGTTGAGGTCTATTTTGTTGGGCGCGGCAACCTTTAAATCGCCGTTTACAACCACGTCGTCCATAAGGACTATCGTTTTTTCCTGACTTGTACCGGCAGCTTTGAGCAGCTCTTTTTCGCTGCGCACCGTTATAACGTCCTTGCCGCACGCGGTCAGCGAAACGGACAGCACGACGCCTACAACGGCTATGAGCAATGCCAAAACTATACCGATTGTCATCAGCCTTTTGCTTTTCATGTTTCTCGTTCTCCTTTTTTCTTATTTTTGATTCAAGGTTTCGCCCTCAAACAATTTTCTTTGTCTTTCCTCTTTGCGGCGCTGTCTTTCGAGCTTTTGTTCCAACTTGTCTCGACGCGCCTCAAAGCCTTCGTCCTTTTTGTCCGCTATGTTTCGGGAAATGGCAAGCTCGCACAGGCGCACCGCCTCCTGATAATTCTTTTCGCCCGCTTCTATTATTATCAGTCTTTTCAACGCGGGCACCTTGCAGTCCCTGACGTCGATTTTGTCAAAATTCAAAGACACGTCCTTTTTGCAAAGAGCCTTGCACTTGGCGAGATTTTCTTCGTCCGCCTTGCGATAAAAATACAGCACGTTAATCAGCTTGTTGTTCAGTTTTGTTCTCACGCGGTCGTCCCTGACCGTGCCCGCGTATCTGTCGTAAAGCTTTTCAAACGCGTCGGCGCTCAAAAGCTTTTTGTATTTGGCGTAGGAAACAAAAAAGTCTTTGAGAAAATCCTTTTCCTTTTCGTACAGCCCGAGCGGGTATTTCACCTTGGTTTTGAAGGACTCGGAGCCGTTGACTATGTAATACTCGAACGCGCGCGCGTCCTCCTCCGACAGCTCGGCGAGTATTTTTTTCGCAAACTCGGGCAGCAGGGGAACTTCGCGCGTCTCCTCCTCTTTCACCGCCGCAACCGTCGCGGCTACGGCAGCCCTGCTTTCGCAAACGGCGTCGACTTCTTCCGCAACGGCTTCCGCCGACGGGGAAACAGTCTCCTCTTGTCGGGCGGGCTGCTCCGCTTGACTTTCCTCCGTTAAGGCTTGGAACGTCTCTTCTTCCTCCGCGGGCGAAATCTCTTCCACCGCCGCCGCATCGTCCGAAACGCTTTCCCGTCCGTCGCTCACGGCAGGCGCGCCGACGTCTTGAACTTCCCCGTTCTCCGCCGCGTCGCTTTCGCTGCAAACCGTTTCCGCATCCGCCGTGTCGCACAGAGGCTCCTCCCGCGCGGGTTGACTCTCCCCGCCTCCGTCGGAAACGATTTCTTCCTCTTTGACCGTCGGCTCCTCCCGCGTCGGAGTCGCCGCAGCTTCTCTATCTTCCCGATTTTCCTTTT
>ENA-OYYW01000268-OYYW01000268.1-human-gut-metagenome-genome-assembly--contig:-NODE-268-length-17974-cov-5.495954_pt1 | contig 17974 bp, 8 predicted proteins | sample MGYA00243254_ERZ653459 | MGnify/ENA primary metagenome ERZ653459 (study PRJEB26926, sample SAMN06164952) | human gut metagenome | biome: ENVO:00009003; feature: ENVO:2100002; material: ENVO:00002003...
CGAGATGTAGAGAGGTCTCGTGGGCTCGGAGATGTGTATAAGAGACAGGTCGTAAATATATTCGTAACACTCCGTCAGTTTTATTCTTTCCTCTTCGGTTGTGTGCTTGTCAAGCTGCTCTTCAAGGTTGCCGTGAAGCATCTCGAAGGTGTTTTCCACAAGCTCCTTTCCTAGCGGCGTAAGCCCTATGTAAATGTTTCTGCGGTCCTTTTCCTTCTGAAATCTGTAAACAAACCCCTTGGAAATCATTTTGTCTATGTATTTTGTGGCGTTGGCTTTTTGCAGCGCCGTCTGCTGCGCCACCTCGGTCATATTCATGGGGGATTTGTTGAGCGAAACAAGCAGGTTGTTTGCTCTTATGGACAGGTGCGCTTTGACAATCGGCAGCTTTTCAGTCAGGTGTCTCGGACGGATGATTTTGCGGTTTTCAAGCTCCGCGACCTCGTTTTTGATGTTGTAAAACGCGTCCATGTCGAACTTTTTTACTTTTTTTTCTGCGAGCGTTTCCATAACGGATATATTTTACGCCGAAGCCTGTCGTTTGTCAAGCAATTGTAGTTATATTTTAACTGTTTCCAAAATCGCAAAAATTTTCCTGCAAAACACGCGTTCTGCACAATAATTCAATGCGAATGCAAAAATTTTAAGAAATGTTCAAAAAAGCGTTGACAAAGGCTGTGAAATATCATATAGTATCAATAACAGTTGTAGAACTACTACAATAGTAAAAATTTAAAAAAGGAGAAACGAACCATGAAAAAGATTGTTTTGACAGTTCTGGTCGCAGCGCTGCTGCTTTTGACGTTTGTCGGCTGCGCACCCAAAACTTTCACGGTGACCTTTGACACGGACGGCGGCTCGACCGTTGCCGCGCAGACCGTCAAAGAGGGCGAAAAGGCGACAAGACCTGCCAACCCGACCAAAACCGACTTCGAGTTTGACAACTGGTACACGGCAAAGACGGGCGGCGAGGTTTTTGACTTTGACAAAGAAGTGACGGGCGACGTTACCGTTTACGCGCGTTGGACGGCGGTTTCTGCCAAAACCGTTACTTTCAAGGTAAACTACGTTGCGGCGGACGGTCTGGACGACTCTCACGACAAGAGCGAGACTGTTACTTTGCAGGTTGGCGCGGCTCTGCCTTCCGTCAGCTACGATTACATCGAATCGCGCGGTTACTTTACCGACCAAGCCATGACGACGGCTTTTTCCGGCGACAAAGTCACGGAGGATATGCCCGAGCTGTGGATTAAGCTGGACAGAAAGCTTACGATAACCGAAGGTCAATACGTCTTTACGCTGCGCGAGGACAACACTACTTACGCAATAGCGGAAAACGCCGCAAACAAGCCGAGCGCCGCCGAGGTTACTCTTCCCTTAAAGGTAGGTCCTTACGACGTGACGGCTGTGGCAAGACGCGGCTTTACCTCCTCGTCGTTCACCAAGCTTACCATACCCGAGGGTTACACCGATATAGTCGAAAACGCCTTTTACGGCAACACGTCTTTGGTGGTGGTCAATTTCCCCTCGACGCTCAAAGCAATTGACGCCAATGCGTTTCTCGACGCAAGCTCTCTCACCGTCGTATGGTTTTCCGAGGGACTCGAAACGATAGGAATAAACGCTTTTTCAGGCGCCAATCTTCCTTTCGTCATTCTCCCCGCTTCGCTTAAACTTATAGAAAGCGGCGCGTTTGACGTCCGTCAACCCGCCGAGGACACCACTGTGCTCGAAGAGGTGCTGTTTATGGGAAGCGTCGCCCCTAATATAGAAAAAGGCGCTTTCGGCGACGAAAGAAGAGACTATCTGTGCGCAGGAGACGCGTTGGACGCTTACAAAACGGCTTTGACCGCCTCCGAAACCGGCGGCAGCCTGTATGAGTTCGACGACACGAGATTGGATTTTCAGGGACGTTACACTGCGGCGGAAGGCGAGCGGTTCGGAATAGAATTCTGGATGAGCGGCAGCTGGAAGGGCGTTGTGAAAACAGTCGATTCCTTTGAAATAGTCGAGCTGAGCAGTTACGATTTGTTCTACTATATAGGCGGCGCGGTAGAAGACAGAAGAGCGGCTCTTATAGAAAACGACACCTTCACGTTCAAAATGTACGGCGCGGACACGGACGGGTTTATCATCGTTGACGACGTGCTTTACGACTACATCGGCAGCGAAGAAGTGCTTTACATACCCGAAAACATAACCGAGGTTGCGCCTGACGCCGTTCAGGGACTTGCGACGCTCAAAATGGTCATTTTCGGCGACAAGGTGACGACGGTGGGCGACAGAGCGTTTGTCGGAAACCCTTATCTCGTATCGGTGATTTTCGGCACGGGCATAGACTACATAGGCGACGACGCGTTCAGTCTGGCAACTTATCTAATAGACATACATTTCCCCAATGCGGAGAAAACGCCTTCCTATATCGGAAAGAATGCGTTTTACAGATTGGACGGCATAGCCCTTGTTCCTTCCACAACCGAGTGGGGCGGGCTTATGACGGTTTACGTAGGCGGCGGTTTCTTTAGCGACGCAAGTCCCTCCGATTATGTGACGCTGTTCAACGTCAACAACAAGGCGGAGCAGGACGGCGAGGAAGTCGGCGCATACAGCAACGATTACAGTGATTTTGCAACCATTGCCTCCGAAGCGGGTACTGACAAAAAGGGCAAGACCTACAATCTTGCCGACGGAAACAAATTGTTCCTGTCGGGCGGCGACTCTGCAATCCTGTTTGTCGAGAAGGACGGCGTTACAAGAAGAATCTGGGGCGCTTACCGTTATGACGACTATGAAAAAATCACTTTCAGAGCGGGCTTTACCGTGGACGGAGAAGAGGTTCTCTATTTCGGCAAGCCTTCGGGCGACGATTTTGTGCTCCGCGACAAGGTGTTCGGAGCCTACGACGACGGCTATATTACCGTCGTGTTTGACGGGTACGGCGCGGCGAGCGTGGTTATAAACGCCGAGATTTTCGACGGAACCTATACCCTTAACGGCAACGAGGTTACTTTTGCGGGAATCGACGGACTTGCCTCCGCAACCTTTATCCCTTTGGAGACGCAGGAAAATTCGTCAAAGCTGACGCTGACCTACGGAGGCTCCTCCCGCACCCTGACCTATACGGGCAAGGAAAAGGGAAGCTACTATGATTTGAAGCTGGGCGCAAAGATTGAGCTTGACGGCAAGAATATCGACAATAAAGGCGGCACTGCCAAGATTTACTTCAATCATCAGGAGTATGAAAGAAAATATAAGCTCGAGGGCTCCAAGCTCTATATAATTTGGATAGAAGGCACGGACGACAGCGAAGACGTCTTGTGGAACTGGAGCTTTAACAGCAGCACGCGGAAAATCACGGGCTATTGGAATTATCATTTGGACGAGTATGAATATTACTTTGAGTTCGGGCTTCTCGCCGAGGGCGAAGAAAAGGGCGCCTACACCTCCGCCGCGGGCGACAAACTGACTCTTGACGGTTTCTTCGTTGCGGAATACACCCCCGCAAGCGGACAGGCGGCAAAGTGGAATTACTTCATGATGAGCGACGTCTCCGTTTTGCTTACGTCGGGCGATTTATATAAACTCCTCGTGCTTGACGACGCGTCGTTTACCGAAACGGAGGTTACCGAAACGTCGGTTGCGGGACAGTATTACGTCGCGGAAAGAAGCTACAAGGTGTGGCTTGACGGCAACGGCAATATGCTTTACAACAGCAATATGAGCGTGTATACCTATGTCGTCGAGGGCAATGTGTTCAAGCTGACGTCTTATGACGACAGCGGTACGCCGCATGTTCACGAAGGCAAGTTTGCTCTCGAAACAGACGGCTACATTGAAACGGCGTTCTATTCTTACGGTTACAGTTATCTGAGACTGTTCAAAGAAAAGCTTGAATACACCACCGTTTCGTTTGAATTGGACGACAAGTCCTACACGCTTGCGATTTTTGAAAACGAGTTTGTTTACGCCTATCAATACGGTCAGGCAATAGCTTATACCGGCAGCGTTGCGGATTACGCCGCCGCGAAAGCCGCGATTGCCGCAAAAGAGGACTTTGAAGTCACTCTTGACGGCACGGTTTACACGGCTTCTTACGACTCCGACAGTTGGGCTTGGACATTTACCCCCAAAAGCTGAAAACAGTTTTTTCACACGTTTATCCCCCGAACAATTCTGTTCGGGGGATTTGTTTAACTTAAAATTTCCAATATTTGTCTAAATGCGAAAAATATCGAAAAAACGCTTGCCATTGACAAGTTGCCGTGTTAAAATTATAATGTAATAAAATCATGATGAAATAATTTCTCATACTATATGTGGATAGACGCGGCTGTTAAATGCCCCATTTAAGCCGTTCTAAATATTTTTTATCGGGAGGATAAAAATGAAAAAGACAAAGTTAACTCTATTGCTCTTGGTCGTTGCGATGCTTGTGCTCACACTGTGCGCTTGCCAACAGACCTATGACGTTACTTTCGAATTGGGTTACGACAACAAGACGGAAGTAAAAACCTATGATAAGGGCGCAAAGGTGGATTTTTCGCCTACCCGCACCGATTACGACTTCGGCGGCTGGTTCAAAGACGAGGCTTTGACTCAACCGTGGGGCGACTCGGTCGTTGAGGCGGACGTTACGCTTTACGCCAAATGGACTCCCAAAGTTACTACTCAGGTCACGGTGACGCTGGACTACAATTATCACGGAGCGCCCTCCCCCAAGCAGGAAACAATAACTGCGGGGACGGCTTACACTCCCGAAGTTCCTCAGCGCACCAACTATGACTTTTTGGGCTGGTTTACCGACTCCTCCTTCTCGCCTCCTCCGTTTTCCAACGGAACGGTTGTCAATGAGGACATAACTCTGTACGCGAAATGGCAGGTCAAGCCCGAAGTGCAGGTTGACGTGACTCTCAACCTCAACTACGACGGCGCACCCGCGCCTACGGTTGTCAGCATAGCCAAGGGCGAAACGCTGTACGCGGAAAATCCTACGAGAGACGAATATGAATTCAAGGGCTGGTACCTCGAAGCAACCTTGGAAACGCCTTTCGACGTCACCACGCAAATAAACGAGGACATCACCCTTTACGCTAAATGGGAGGTTCTGCCCGAGCTGCGCTTCGAGCTTTCCGCAGACGGCAATTCTTACTCCGTTTCCGCAGGCACGTTTAAGGGCGGCGAGCTGGTTATACCCGCAGCTTACGAAGGCAAGCCCGTGACGGAGGTCAAGGCGGAGGGCTTCAAAAATGTCGGCGCGACCAAGGTTTATGTTCCCGACAGCGTGACGAAAATCGGCAAAGGGGCATTTGCCGAAAACAATATAACCGAGCTTACCGTTCCCGTTTTGGGCGACGGACAGGGCAACGCTTTCCTCGCCTACATATTCGGCGCGGACAGTGCGGACAACGCTTCGGCAGTTCCCGAAACTTTGAGAAAGCTGGTTGTAGGCGGCAATGCCGCTCCCGCGGCGAATGCCTTGAAGGGCATTGACTGGCTCAACGACCTGACTCTGCCCGCTCTCGGCGATCTTTCCGTAGCGAATCTTTTCGGCGGCGGAGATTATATCACCGGCATTGAAATATTTGCGGTTCTCGGCGGCGACTCCATAGAGAAAGGCGCGCTTGCGGGTATGTCCGCTCTCAAAGAGCTGACGGTGCCCTTTGTGGGCGCAACCAAAAACGATACGGGCGAGGAAGGTCTCTTCGGATATATTTTCGGCAGCGACTCTTACTCCGGCTCGTTTGAAATCAAGTCGGGTCTCTCCGCGGAGGATTATATATCCCCCGAATTGTGCTTTACCTTCTACGTTCCTCAGGGACTCAAAAAGGTTACCGTTCTTGACGGCGACGTGTTCGACGGCGCGTTCATGAACATGAGGACGTTGACCGAGGTTGTTTTCGCAGACGACGCGGACACGACCTACATCGGCGAAGCCGCCTTTATGGGCGCGACCGCGCTTGAAGGCTTTACCGTGCCGGCAGGCGTAAGCATCGTCGGCGACTACGCTTTCTGTTTCTCTGGAGTAAGGACGGTGGATATGTCCGAGGCGGACGAAATCACCGTGCTGCCCGAATATATCTTCGGCGAAAATACGAGACTCGCTACAATCTCTCTGCCCGAAAATCTCGTTACGATAGAGGGATACGCGTTTTATATGGCGAGCGCGCTTAAAAACATCGTTATTCCCGACTCTGTGACGACAATCGGCGAATATGCGTTTTATGCCTGCACCTCGCTTGAAAGCGTGAGCCTGCCCGCCAATCTCAAAACGCTGGGCGCAAGCGCGTTTTCACGCTGCCTGTCGCTTGAAGGCATGGAAATCGACCAATCAAACAAGGATTTCGTCACCTATGACGGAATTTTGTACAGCAGCGACTATGAGCTGGCTTACGTAGTGCCCGCAGGTATTGTCGGTCCCGTGAGAATGCCCGAAGCCGTCACCATCATTCCCGGCGGTTTCTTCAGCGAGTGCAAAAACCTCAAAGGAGTCATTTTCCACGACAAAATCACTGCAATCGGCGACAGCGCGTTTGCTTACTGCACCGGTCTCGAAACTTTGACTATCGGCAAAAACGTGACGAACATCATGGAAAACGCGTTTATTTACGCAGGCAATAAAGACACCGTCATCAATTTTGAGACTGGCTCCAAGTACGCCTATGTCAAAAAGGATGCTTTTTACAGACTTACCGCCAAGGAAATCAACCTGCCCGCAAGCGCGGTGACCTTTGACGGCGAAGCGTTCAGAATGTGCGAGGCGGAAGTCAAGTTCCACGAGGACACCACCCTCACAACTGTTGTGGCGGATATGTTCAAGGACTATCTCGGAACGTCCATCGAGCTGCCCGCGAGCGTGACTACCATAGGCGCGAGAGCCTTTATGGATGCTCTCAACCTCGAAACAATCGAGTTTGACGCGACGAAAATAACTTCGGTCGGCTTCGACGCCTTCCGCAACACCAAGTGGTATAACTCTCAGCCCGACGGCATAGTTGTTCTCAGCGGACTTGCGTATGAAATCAAGGGCGCGAGAAACACTCTCACTTCCGTGACTTTGCCCGACGACACCCGTGTTCTTGCAGGCTCGCTTTTCAACGGCTGCTCCAACCTGACGACGCTTGTCCTCAACGAGGGGCTTTTGGCAATCAGCGGCTCGGCTTTCGCAAACTGCGTCAATCTGACCGAGCTTGTCATACCCAAGACGGTCACAAGCATCGGAGCGCAGGCGTTCAACAATATGAGCGCGACAATCGTGTTTGCGACGGACGGTAGCCTGACTCATCTGGGCGACCAGGCGTTTTACGGCTACAAGGGCAAGACACTCAACATCCCCGCTTATGTAGAAACTCTCGGCGCAGGCGTGTTCTATCAGTTCGAGGGCGAAATAATCTTTGACGACGACTCCGCCATCACGGAAATCGGCGCAAGCGCGTTTGCGACGTATTACGGCAGAGAGCTCACGCTCCCCGCGGGCGTCACCACAATCAAGAGCAGCGCCTTCTCGGGAGCCATTTATGTGACGGAGCTGACCTTGCCGGACGGTCTCAAAACCATTGAAGCAAACGCTTTCACGGGCATGAACTCCATCAAAACTCTCACTATTCCCGCGTCGGTGGAAACTTTGAGAGAAAAAGCTTTTACCGGCTTCAACGGCAGCTATATTACCTTTGAGGGCACGACTCCTCCTCAGGTGCTGAATGCAAGCGGCGAAACCTCCACCAATATAGGCGTAAGAGGCGGGACGAGCACAAACGGCCATGTGATTGTTCTTGTTCCAAGCAGCGCTTTGGAGGCTTACAGAGCGGCATTCAACGACAAAACCGAGCCGGGCGAGGGCGTTAAGCCGGCGCTTACCGACGAGCTTGTTTACTCCACGATAGACGAGTCGGACAACGACTTTGTGATAATCGACACCGAAGACAACGGCAAGAAACTCATCGCCTATGCAGGTGACGCGGTCGACAAGATAGAAATCCCCAACGGCGTCACGGAAATCGGTCCCGCGGCTCTGAGTCAGGGCAACGGCACCAAGTTCAAGGCGGACGGTCTCAATTGGGTAGTTGTCCCCGCGACGGTTCAAACGATACACGGCAACGGACTCAGCGGCGTGCGCGTGGTCGAGTTCCTCGGCGACAAAATGCCCACAAAGGGCAACGAAGGCATAGGCAACTGGTCTTCCACGAACAAGGTTTCCGTTGTTATCGTTCCCGACGGAGCTTACGATACTTTCGTAAACGATAAGACCAATTTCGGCACGATTAAGAGAAACGTTTTTGAAAAGAGCGAAATCAACTCGGACGGCTTTGCAATCTCCAACGGAGAGCTAAAAGCGGTGCTCAACTCCTCCGCCGATATAACCGTCCCCGCAAGCGTGACCAAGATAGCCGACAAGGCGTTTTACGGTCTGTCTTCCATGGAGACGGTAACCTTCCTTGGCAATGTGACAAGCATAGGCGGCTACGCCTTCCGCGAATGCGTCAATCTCAAAAGCATCACGCTGCCTGCTTCCGTCACCGAAATAGGCACTTACGCTTTCGGCAATTGCAGGTCGCTTGAACAAATCGTTCTTCCCGAAAATCTTGTGACGCTGGGAAATAATGCTTTCAACGAGTGCGTTTCGCTGACAAGAGTCACTTTCAACAGCAAGCTTGAAAGCATAGGTACAAACGCGTTTGCAAAATCCGCTCTTTCGGGAGCTTTGGTGCTGCCTTCTAGCCTAACCTCGCTGGGCGACGGCGCGTTCAACTCGACTCTTATCGAGTCTGTGACGCTGCCTGACTCTCTTGTGACAATGACTTACAACTATACAAACGGCGCTTTCGGCATGTGCTATCGTCTCAAAACGGTGTCGCTGGGCGGACTGACAAGCATACCTCAGTATATGTTCCAATATTGCACGTCGCTTGAATCCATCGACTTAACCAATATCACCGACATCGGTCCCGACGCGTTCAACAACTGCGTGTCGTTGAGCGAGCTGGTTCTGCCCGAGGGGCTAAAAACCATAGGCGACAGAGCCTTCATTCAGTGCCACAGCCTTGTGTCCGTCACAACGCCCGAGTCGCTTGTGTCAATCGGGGTATCCGCTTTCGGAGCGCAGGGAAGCTCGGGCAACTATCCTACGAGCTACACTCAGTGCAGAAACCTTAAATCCGTCCACATCAAGGGCGCGCCGACAATAGGGGATATGGCTTTCTTCTACTGCCCTATCGAGACGCTTGTCATTGACGGTTGGAAAAAAGGTACGACATCTACCTCCAACGGCACAAACGCGTTTGCCGCGGCGGCAATCACCTCCGTCACGCTCGGAGAGGGCGTGGAGTATATAGGCATGGCGGCGTTTGAGAGAAGCCCCGTCGAGTCCATAGTTCTGCCTTCCTCTTTGGTGGAAATTGCAAGCTATGCTTTCAGACGCACAACCGCTCTCGAATCTCTCACCTTTGCCGATCCCGCGACGAGCAAGCTCACGACAATCGGCACATACGCTTTTGACAGCAGCGCTTTGAAGTCGTTCGCAATGCCCGACAACTACAAAAAAGTCAACGCGCAGATTTTCTACTACTCCAACATAGAGGAAATCACGCTGGGAGCGAATACGACTCAGATTGAAAACAACGCTTTTATCGGCAGCAAAATCAAGAGCATCTTCCTGCCCAAAACTCTGACGCACGTCGGCAGCGGAATTTTAGGAAGCTGCGAAAACCTGGAAAAGATTTACGTTGGGGCGACCGAAGAAGAAGTCAACAATATGATAGTTACAAGCAATGTTGATTTCAATTCCGAAACTCCCCAATGGCATCAGAACTGGGCAAACGGCATACCCGACGGCGCGGAAATCGTTTACGGCTACGCGCCCGAGCAGGATGAGACCGAAAATGCTTAACTGAAAATATGTAACGAAACAAAAAAAGCGGACCGAATAGGTCCGCTTTTTTGTTAGCTGATTTATTTGCCGAGGCAAAACCTGCTGAAAATTCTGTCGATAATTTCCTCGTCCGCGGTATCGCCCGTAATTTCGCCCAGAGCCGTTCTTGCCGCTCTCACGTCCTGAGCAACGCAGTCGAGCGTAATTCCCGAGGAAAGCGCGTCCAGGGCGTTTGCAAGCGCTTCCGACGCGCGCCTTAAACAGTCGGCGTGGCGAAGATTGGTTATTATCAGTCCGTTGTCCGCGTCCTTGATTAGCAGCGAGTAAATTTTTTCCTTCAAACGCTCTATGTTTTCGCCCGTAAAAGAGCTGACTGCGACGTCGTCGTTTCCGAGCGACGCTCGGTCGTAACGGTAAATATCGTTTTTTGAATATACGTTCAGCACGGGGCAGTCCGTTCCGAGCATTTGGTTTTCCCGCGCGGACAGCTCCTTGTCCGCCGCGCCTTCTCTGATGTACAGGACGACGGAGGCGCGTTTTGCGGCGCGTTTCGAGCGTTCTATGCCCTGCGACTCGGTAGCGTCGGAGGTTTGTCTGAAACCCGCCGTGTCGGCGAAGGTTATTTTCAAGTCCTTGTAAACAAGGGAAATTTCCACCGTATCGCGCGTAGTACCGTGAGTGTCGGATACGATGGCGCGTTCCTCGCCCGCGAGGGCGTTCAAAAGACTGCTTTTCCCGACGTTGGTCGCGCCCACGATTGCGACGTAAGCGCCGTTTTTGACAAGTCCGCCCAGCCTTACCGTTTTGACAAGCGCGTCGATTTTTCGTTTTGCGCGGGAAATTTCTATTGTCTGTTCCGCGACGGTGGCTCCTTCAAGCTCCTCTTCGGGGTAGTCGAGAGCGGCTTCTATGGACGCTTCCGTGTCGCAGAGCGTGTCGAGGAGCTCTTCAATCTTTTTGCCCAGCTCGTTCTGCGCGAGCATGGCGGCTGCGCGAGCCGCTCCTTTCGATTCGGCGTCAATCAGGTCGATTACGCCCTCCGCGTTGGAAAGATTCTGCTTGCCGTTGATAAACGCGCGCTTTGAAAACTCGCCGTTGAGTGCGGGACGCGCGCCCAATTCAAAGCAGCGTTCGAGCACGGCGGAGGCAGTCGTTTCTCCGCCGTGACAGTGAAATTCCACCGACTCCTCGCCGGTAAACGAGCGCGGCGCGTCGAAAAACACGCACATGGCTTTGTCGTCGAAATATTTCGTGCTGACCGTGCCCGCTTTGAGATAGTTGGCTTTGTCGGGAAAGGGTGAAAACATTTTTGCCGCAAGCTTTTTGCAGCCCTCGCCCGAAAGCCTGATTACGTTTATCGCGCCTCTGCCGTGAGGCGTTGACAATGCGGCTATAATCATATCTAACTGTCGTCGTTTTCTTTTTTGATTTTGTCCTTGCGCAGCTTGGCGCGGCGTTTTAGGTGCATCGTTACGAGCACCGCCGTCATTATTACGGCTACAAACAGCACCGCCGCCCCCGCGCCGAAAATAACGTATGTTTCGGGTTTCAGTCCCGTTGCGAAAAACACTTCGTCACGGGTGAGCTTCATGCCCGGTTGAAATCCCGCAAAGGACATATCTCCGCGCGGCGCGTAAATAGTGGAGCCGTAAACCGCCGTTTCTTTTTTGAGGATTTTTTTTCCGTCCTTGCTCAAAAAGGTGTAAGTGTAGGTGCGCGGCGTTACCTGATAAACCGCCTTGAATTCTACGTTTCCCGTCAGCGTCATGCCCTCGGCGTAGCCCTCAAAGCCCAAAAAGGTGAAAATGTTGCCGGGGTCGGCTTTGTCTCCTACCTCGGGCGGTTCAAAAGAGTCTCCGTATATGCCTTCGCCCGTTTTAAGCACCGTGCGTCCGTCGTTGTCGAAAAAGGTATATCTGAAAATCCTGTCGCGCTTTTCGTATTGCGCCACAAAGGTCATTTCCGTTTCCGACGCAATCATTCCGTCCTCGTAGCCCGTCCAGCCGATAAATTCGTATTCGTATCTGTCGTCGGTTTTGTCGGGGGCGTCCGGCAGAACGAACGGACGGTTTTTGTAGCAAAATCCGTTGTAGATGAGAGTAACTCCGTCGCTGTCGAGACAGCGGTAGTAAACGTCCTCGAGCCTCTGCGCGGTCAACTCTGCGGCGCGTCCCGCGCGACCGAACACGATTTCGAGACCGGGGTCCTCCAACGCGGCTCCGCTGCCCGTATAAAAACCGAAATTTTCCGCGCCGTAGGACAGAACGTCGCCCGCGCCGAAAAATCCCTGTCCGTCGCCGACGAGTTTAAGTATTCTTATTCCGTCGTCGCCGTTGTAGCCCGAGCCGTTGTCGGCGTAAACAAATTGTCCGCCGTCCGCGCCCGCCTCGGTTGCCGCCTGCACGTGCATGACTCTTATTCCGCCGTTTTCAAAGGCGTCCATGTTGTTTCTCGTCGGTGTGATGTATTCGCAAATAAGATATTCGGACAGATAGCTGTTTTGGAGCGCATTGTTGTAGATGACAAGGCAGCTTCCGCCCGGCTCGTTCATGGGAGACAGAGAAAAATTCTGCGCTTCGGTGGAAGAGCCTTCGAATATGCGCACCTGCGAGTCGGGGAGCCAGCCGAGAATCAGCTTGGAAAAAGCGGACAGGTCGCCTGTCATGTCGTCCATAAGCTCGTGTCCCGCGTCGCCTTTGAGCCCTCCGCTGTCGTCCGCGCCGCTTGCGTTGCAGTAGTCGGGCAGTCCCAAAGAGTGTCCCAAGAGGTGGCAAACCGATTGATTGAGACTGCGGCGACCTTCGTCCGTATTCGAGGGCTGCGCAAAATTGATTAAGTAGGTTTGCGGACGCACGCCGTCCCACGACGGCAAGTTGCCGCCGGGCGGCAAAATATATGACGTCGTGTATGTCGCGGGCGGGATGCAAACGCCGTTTTGAGTTGCAATGTCGTCGAAAGCGGGCAGACTCAGCACAAGCCCGTCGATAAATCCGTCGCCGTCGCTGTCGTAGCCGGAAAAGTCTACGGTGTCGTCGAGAGCGGCGAATGCCTCTTCTATGAGCTTGTTGTATGCCAAGCCGTTGTTTTCGCGGTAAGAGGAAGCGCCGCTTTTTGCGACAAAATGAAACACGTCGCCGTCAAGACCCAGCGCGCCGAAGCTTGCGCGGCGGTAATAAGCCGCCGTGCTTTCAAAGGGATAAGCGGCGTTTGTGCTGTCTTCTCCGCCGAACACGGCTTGCTTTGTCTGCTGCACCGACATCGCGTCCTCGTCGAAGCCCTTGTCGGCAAAGCTGATTAAAAGAAAAATAATTTTCACGTCGCCCGTAGACGGGGTTGTGTGTGCAAGCTGATTTACGGCGGCGTCGGACAGACCGTTGTAACCCGACCGACTGTCGTCCGTATTCGACTTGACTCCGTCTGCTGCTCTGCTTGCGGGCGCGAAAAGAGCGCACAGCGAAAAAACGACAAGAATCGCCGCCGACAGAATAAACAGTTCGGTTTTGTTCATCTTTTTCCGCATATACGGATTTTAGCACAAAAACCCATACGTGTAATCCAAATAAGGGTGAATTTTGCGTGAATACGTCCGTTTTTGCCCCGAAAAAGCCCTTTTGGAATAAATTGGCAGCAAAAACCGCGCTCTGTCACCGCCCCTTTCAACGGTTGACAAAAGAAAGTCGCGGGCGTATACTGTCTGTATATCTGTTACGGAGGAAATTATGGCTAAAAAATCCAAATCCAAAAAATCTACGATGATTTATCTTGCTGCGATTCTGTTTTCCGCGCTAGTTATCGGTATGGCGTTTCTGCCCGTGTTCACCTACAAGACGGCAGTCGGTCCGACGCATATAAACGGCTTTCAGATGATGCAGGGCGCGTTTTCCGAAAAAATCGAGGGCAGCATAGCCAGCCTGGTGAGAACTCTGATAAGCAACGCCGAAAACGTAAAAACCGCCGCTATATTCATTCTCGTCGCGATCATCTTTGCGGGGCTTTCCGCGCTGTCGGCTCTTGCGGGGCTGTTTGCGGGAAAAAGCTGGCGTATGGTGCAATTTCTGCTTATGGCGGTTTGCTTTGTAGCCTGCCTTGTGGCAATCATTTTGCTTTTTGTCGCGGGGGGAGACCTCAGCAGCGAATTTTTTAATACCAGTGCGACGGTAAATGCGGGAGCTTATCTTATGGTGCTGTTTTCCCTGCTCGGCGCCGGCAGCTGCATCGCGCTTAAAAAATAAAAATTTCCGAGCCGTCCCGAGCGGAGGACGGTTGCGTTTTTTCGCGCGTTGAGGCGCGTTTAATCAAGGAGTTTAAAAATTTATGACTGACATCACGCCTGTCGCCTTGTGGAAGGGGTTCGACCCCGACGCGGAGGAGCTTAATCCCCGACGCGTCAGAAGCTTTACGCGGGACGGAGTGGTTTTTGAGTACGCGTATTTTACAGGCAGAACAAAGGACAATCTTACTACGCGCGTGGCTTGTCTGTCGGCAAGACCTGACAACATCGGCAAAAAAAAGCTGCCGGTTGTCATTGTGTGCGACATCGCGCGCAACATAGACGAGGATACTTTAAGCTATTGGGCGAAGAAAGGCTTTGCCGCTTTCGCCGTGGACTACAAGGGCGCGGATTTCGGCAAAGAGGGACAAAAATGCGGGACGGAGGTTTTCGGCAGAATCGACAGCTATGAAGAGGACGGAGGCTCTTTGAGCGCGGGACTGTCCACCATTTATCCTGTGGGTATGGAGTACTGCAATCTGTCCGTTGCCGAAAAAGACCTCAAAAGCGTGGAGTACGGGGCGGACAACACCTGCTGGTACGAGTGGACGCTCAACACGCGCCGCGCCGTTTCCTACGCTCTTTCCTTCGACTTTGCCGACGGCAAACGCATAGGTATTTACGGAAGCCACCTCGGCAATATTATAGCCATGCAGACGCTTGCCATGGACGGGAGGATTGCCGCGGGCGCGGAGCTTTACGGAACGCTTAAAGAGGAGCACGTTTCGAGACTTGAAGGCGAGGAGGCTCTGGAAAGGGAGTCCGGCAATCTTGTGGACTTTCTGGAAAAGAGCGACAACGAGGACGTGTGGTATGCGGCGGTGTCGCCGCAGAGCTACCTTAACTACGTAACCAAGCCCTTTTACACCTGTATAGGCACAAATTCGTCAAGCTCGGCTCCCGACGCAACAATGGAAATGCTTTTTCGCATGAACAACGACAACGAGGGTATAGCCGTTTTCGCGCCGAGACTCATGGACGGCGCGCCGTCTTTCTACCGCGACAATCTCGCGCGCTGGTTCAAAAACATTTTTGAGGGCAAGACGGTGAAAAACGACGCCGTCACCCTCAGCGCCGTTTGCGAAAAAGGAAAAATTTATGTCGAAGCCGCGCGTTACAGAAATCAGGGGGGAGGCGTGGCAAACGCCGAGGTTTATTACTCGCGCTCGCGGCGCAGCGTAAACAGCGCGAGAAACTGGGTGCTGGCAAAAAAGGTCGAGGGCGAAGCGCTGCGTTTCAATCTGGAAATTTTCGACGCCGACACGCCTGTGAGGGCGTTTCTCAACGTCACCTACAAAAACGGGATTAGCATGTCCTTCAATATGCCCGAATTTGTTCCGTCCGCGCTCGGGAAGGTTTCTCTCAGTCCCAAAACCAAAATCATTTTGCGCGGCGCGGAGGAAAACGAATTTGTGCCCATGAACCACACGGGGCGTCAGACAGCCGTCTTTGTGGACGCGCACCCCGTGAAAACCGCAGAGGGAGCATTCGGAATAAAGGGCGTTTGCGGCTCCTGTATGGGGACGTTTGCCATTTCGGACGACAGAATTCTGCGGGACGAGCAAAGCCTGCTGTCCATGGATATTTACAGCGAAACTCCTCAGCACTTGAATATATTTTTGCTTTACGATTGGGGGGAGGAGAATCAGGCGGTATACGTGAGGGAGGCGGAGCTTGTCGGCGGCGAGCTGTGGCAGAAAATTTTGGTGAGCGACGCCGATTTCAAATTGCTGGAAACAGGCAGACCGTTAAGGAACGGGGGCAGACTCTGCGGAATATGCTTCGAGGCGGAAAAGGAGTTTGTTCTGACAAACCTCCTGTTTACATAAAAAATGAATAAAACACTCAAAACAATCATCTATATAGCCGCGGTTATAATCATAGTTGCCGTCACAATGTCTCTTAAAGCCTTTGTTTTCGGCAATTATACCGTCAAAGGCGACAGCATGAACGACACTCTTTCGGACGGGGACGTTGTGTGGGCGGCAAAGCTTGCCTCGCCCGACTACGGCGACATTATACTCGTCATGGACGACGACACCAATCTTGTAAAGAGAGCCGTCGGCTTTGCGGGCGACAGGCTTTGGATGGAGCGCGACGATTCGGAGACGGGCAGCAAATGGTATCTTTGCCGCAAAAAGAGCAACTCCGACGAAATCGAGCGCCTTGCAGAGGAAAGGTACGGCGACTCGGTTATGCCGCGTTTCGATTTGGAAATAGAAACCTGTCATTTGATAACAAACAACGTCGGCGAAGGTGCGTTTGACGAGCAAACTGCCTTTGTCGTGCCCGAAAACTGCGTTTTCGCCTTGGGCGACAACCGCAACATCAGCAGCGACAGCCGTTCGAGGGGCGCGTTTCCTATGGAGGACGTGATTGGCGTGGTCAAGGCAAAGGGGATGGGTTTGGTATACGCGGTTATTGCCGTGCTGGCAGTCCTGCTTGCCGTTTTTCTCGTTGCCGACGCCGTAAAAACCAAAAGAGCGGAGGCTGTCCGAGTCGGACGCGGGGAAAAGAGCAACGAAAGCGCGGACGAAAGCGGCGCGTCTGAAAAAGAGGAAACGTCCGACGCCGAAAAGGGCGGCGCACGGGACGAAACGGGGAACGAACAACAGACTTAAAGAGAGGAGCAATGCGGGTAAAAAGCATATCCGTAAACAATTTCAGAAACCTTTCTCCCGCGAAGATTACACCTGACGGCGGGTTGAATCTGATTTTGGGCGACAACGCGCAGGGCAAAACCAACCTGCTCGAAAGCGTCTGTCTTTGCTGTCTCGGAAAAAGTCCGCGCACCGACAAGGAGCGCGAAATGATAAATTACGACGCGGACTTTGCGCGCGTCAACATAGAATTTACGTCGCGCTACGGAAGCGCGGACATTGCCGTCGTGCTTTCAAAAAAGCGCAAAAAAGCCGTTGCCGTCAACAGCGTCCCTATATTGAAGATAGGGGAGCTTTTGGGGTATCTCAACGCCGTTTATTTTTCGCCCGACGAAATCAGGGTTATCAGAATGTCCCCTGCGGACAGACGGAGATTTCTTGACGTGGATTTGTGTCAGGCGGACAGAAATTATTATTATTCCTTGGTAAAGTACAACAAAATTTTGAATCAACGCAACAATCTGATAAAAAAAAGCAGAGATATCGAAACGCTCAAAGAAATGCTTTTCGTTTGGGACGCGCAGCTTGCCCGCGAGTGCGCGCGCATCGTCGCCAAGCCCCAGTTGGAGATCTATGCCGACGACGTGAAGTGTACGCACGGCGCCACGGTGGGGCAGATGGACGACGAGGCGATCCTCTACATGCGGCAGCGCGGCCTGAGCGAACAACAGGCACGGCGGTTGCAGATGGAGGGATTCGTCGCGGCGATCGCGGCGCATTGTGCCGTCGAACCGCTTTGCGAGGAACTTTATCGGAGGATCGTGGCGAAACTCGAACGGATGTAGGAATGTTTGATGTTGAAAAGATACGTGCGGATTTTCCGCTGCTCTCGACCGAGGTGTACGGCCGCCCGCTGGTCTACCTCGATAGCGGGGCTACGGCGCAGAAGCCTCGTTGCGTGATCGATACGGTCGATTACCTGCATCGGGAGTTGAACGCCAATATCCACCGCGGCGTACATCGTCTGGCCGAGGAGGCGACGGAGCGTTACGAAGCGGCGCGCGACCGTATCCGCGCCTTTATCGGCGCCGCGCACCGCGAGGAGGTGATCTTCACGGCGGGGGCGACGGCATCGCTCAACACGGTGGCCTACGCATGGGGCGATACGTTCCTGCGGGCGGGCGACAATATCTGTCTCTTATACACATCTCCGAGCCCACGAGACCTCTCTACATCTCG
>ENA-OYYW01000287-OYYW01000287.1-human-gut-metagenome-genome-assembly--contig:-NODE-287-length-17091-cov-4.466894_pt1 | contig 17091 bp, 9 predicted proteins | sample MGYA00243254_ERZ653459 | MGnify/ENA primary metagenome ERZ653459 (study PRJEB26926, sample SAMN06164952) | human gut metagenome | biome: ENVO:00009003; feature: ENVO:2100002; material: ENVO:00002003...
ATGCCCCCGGCACACGGGCAAGCTCCTGCGAACCGGAATCCCCATGCGATTCGGATGCCGCCGCAATATTTTCAGCCGGCACTTCCTTGCCGGCGCTATTTCCAGTCGATTCGGGCGCAGGAATTTCTTCCGCAGCCGGGGTTTCAGGATCGGAAACCAGCCCGGCAACCGGGGGTTCAGCCTCCGCAATCGGCCCCGCAGCCGGTTCAGCCGGGATTTCGGCAGGTTCCGCAACAACCCCGGCCGGCTCTTGTCCGTCCGCCGGCACGGAATCCAGCACGGATTCGGCCACCGTTTCCGCCACCGCGGTATCGCAATCGGGGAAATCTGCCCCGGACTCCGCCACGGGCAGGCCGGCCAGGGGCGCAATGAACCCTGATTCGGGTTCCGGCCCGGATCCGGAGAGCGACGGTAATTCGGGTTCCGCCACGGACAGCGACTCGATCGAAAGCACCTCGCCGAGGTCTAAGCTGACCGGAATCTCCGTCGGGAAGGGTTCCTGTCCGGAGGCATCTGCCGCGGGAGGTTCCGCCTCCGCACCGAAACGCACGGCCTCGTAGAGTGTCCGCAACTTATCGAGTACGAGATCCCGCTCGAGGGAGCCGATCTCCTGGTTCGCATTCCAGCCTTCAACGATTTCCGAGAGCTTGCGCAATTCGCTCCGCACGTATTTCAAATCCATAATCCGCACACTTTTTGCCTCCAAAGATAGGAAAAATTTACGAACACGCCGCCCAAAACCCGAGATAATATCCCCGAGGGCCTGCGGCGCCGCTGCGGGGCACAAAAAACGGGGATCGACACACAGCCGATCCCCGTTCGTATGCGGGAGTAGTCTACTCCCCGAAAATATGCCGCGCATAATTATACCCGCAGGCATCGTAGATCCGCGCCAGGCGGCGGACACGGTGCAGATAGCCGGCATAATCCTTCCGGTCGAGGCTCCACCCCACTTCGGCCAGCGCGCTCAGGCGCGGCAGAAGCATATATTCGGCATGGGGCCATGTCGCGATATACTCCGTCCACAGGTTGGCCTGCACGCCCAGGATACAAACCTGCTCGGCAGGCGTCAGCTGCTCGTAAGGATCGAGTTCGTAGACCTTCTCCACAGGTAGGTACCCGCCGATGGCAAGGGGTTCGCGGGCCGTATCGCGCGTCTGGTAGTAATCCAGGTAGCAGTTCGTGGTCGGCGCCATGATGGCATGGTTGCCCTGCCTGGCGGCCTCGATCCCCCCTTTCGCTCCGCGCCACGACATGATGGTCGCCGTCGGGGTGACATCGCCTTCGAGAATCTCATCCCAGCCGATCAGGCGGCGTCCGCGGGCGTTCAGAAACTTTTCGACGCGCGCCGTAGCGTAATTCTGCAACTGGCGCGGGCGCCTCAGCCCTTCGGCCTTCATGCGCGCCTTGCAATGCGGGCACTTCTCCCACATCACCGTCGGACATTCGTCGCCGCCGATATGGATGTATTCCGACGGGAAAAGGCCGACGACCTCTTCCAGCACCCCCTCGATGAATTCGAAGGTCGTCTCCTTGCCGATGCAGAACACCCTGTCGTCGATATCCCAGGTCTGGCGCACCTCGTATTGTTCGCCCGTGCAGCCGAGCCACGGATAGGAGGCCAGCGCGCCCACGGCATGTCCGGGGAATTCGATCTCGGGGATCACCGTGATAAAACGCTTCGCGGCGTAGTCCACGATGTCGCGGATCTCGTCCTGCGTATAGTAACCGCCATAGGGCGTTTCGTCGAACTTGCAGTTTTCGTCGTACTCGCCGCCCGGGTCGCGGCCGATCAGCGTACGGCTGCGTACGGAACCCACCTCGGTCAGTTTCGGGTATTTCTTAATCTCGATACGCCATCCCTGGTCGTCGGTCAGGTGCCAGTGGAACACGTTGAGCTTATGCAGGGCCATGATATCGAGCGCCTCCTTCACTTCGTCGACCGTGAAGAAATGGCGGCAGACGTCGAGCATCATGCCCCGGTAGCCCAGGCACGGTTTGTCCTCGATCGTCACGACGGGCAGCTCCACGGCCCGCACGTTGGCCGCACCGTAAGCCGCAGCGGGGATCAGCTGGCGGAGGGTCTGCACCGCATAGAACGCCCCGGCTGCGCTCCCGGCAACAATCTCCGCACGCCCGGGCGTAATCTCCAGGCGGTAGCCATCCGCCGGCATCGCCGCGTCGCACGAGATATTCAGCGCCCCGTCGAGGGGCACGTCGGCATGCCGCACCCGCAACCCTTTGCCGAACACCGGTTCCAGTACCTGGTCGAGCGCCCCGGTCACACAGGCCAGACTGTCGTCGCCGGACAGCAGCACCGCTTCGGTCGAAGCGGTCAGCAAAAAAGTTCCCTGCCCCTTCGCGACGCGTTCGGGGAGCGGTACCACCGCGACTTCATCGTCGGCGGGGATTACCTTACCGCAGCCGCAGAGGGCCGCACAGAGGACAACGAGGGGTATAAGTCTCTTCATATCGGGCTTGTTTTAAATGGGGTTGCTCAGGAACACAAGGTAAAAATAAAGCAAAAAACGGACAAATCAAAACCCCGGCCCGTTATTCGCACGCCGAAGCCCCCAGCAGCCCCACGTGTTCGACCGACGAACAGCAGATATGGAGCCGTTCGACCGTCTTGGCATACGGGAACTGTTTCAACTGCTCGTACATCGCCTCCCGGAAAAACCCGAAGGCATGGGCGATGCTCCCGCCGAAAACGATCGCTTCGGGGTCGTAGGCATAGAGGATCATCATCACCAGCCGCCCGATATGTCCGCCGAATTCGTGCCACAGCGCCAGCGCCGCGGGATCGCCCGCCAGGGCACGCTCGTAGGCTTCCTTGCCCGTCGTGCCGCGGCCTACGAAGAAACGGCTGCTGCAATAGTATTCGTAATCGCGGTCGAGGTACGGAATGCTCCCGATCTCCCCGGCACCCGTATCGTGCCCGCAATAGAGTTCGCCGCCGATCACGATCCCTGCGCCGACACCCGTGCCGAGCGCCACGCACACCACGTCGCTATATGCGCTCGCCTCGCCGAAGCGGCTGACGCCCAAAGCAAAGCAATTGCAGTCGTTGTTGACATATACGGGGACACCGAACCGTTTTTCGAGCAGGTCTTTGAGGTATACCTCGCGCCACGACGGGATGCCTACGACATTGTAGACGATCCCGCGCGCCGCATCCACGACCGACGGCACGCCGATACCGATGCGGGCGACGTCGGGGGTGATGAGCTTCCCGATGAGCGAGGCAATTTGATCCACGACCTCCCCTTCGGGGCGGTCGGCTTTGCAGGGTTCGGAGAGCAACCGCACGATGCGGCCATCCTTCACCAGGCCGGCGCGCACGTTCGTGCCGCCTAAATCCACACCAATCCTCATCGTGCAATCAGTTGTTATTTTTGACTTTCGCAACTTTCCCGCCGCGGAATTCCACATGGTCTGCAATCCGGCCGTCGCGCTCGTGTATCCACGTCTCGAAGCCTCGTTCGCCCTCGGTCAGCACGAGGATGCGCACCCCCGGCCGCAGGTTGTTGTAGGTCGTATCGTCGCCCGAAAAACGGCCGTAACCGAGGGCGATACCCTTCTCGGCCACCACATAGTCGATGTCGTGGTCATGCCCGACGAAAGTGCCCATCACATCGCCGCACTCGGCCATCGCGGCGAACATGCCGGGGTTCAGCGCCCCGGGGCATTCATCCTCGGCGGCACGGCCGACATGCGTATTGTCGGGGTTCCGCCATGCAGCGACGTATTCGGGCAGGGCGATATGGAAAAACGCCAGCGCCGGCAGCGGCTTCCCGCCGTTGGCCGCGGTATAGGCGGCGCTGCGGGCGCGGTACCAGCCCACCTGCTCCTGCGTGAACCAGCCGTAGCCGTCGATAGACGGGATTGTTGAATAATCGTGCGAATCGAGGCAGTAGAGCAACGCCGCAGGTTGCGTCGTCCCGGCGATCTCCAGCACCACGTCGGCCAGTTCGCCCCCGGCGCCGAGCGTATTGAGCGTGCCGGCATACGAGGTGACGATGCGGCCGATCTCCGCGCGTGTGAGATCCTGCTCGGCGTCGTGGTTCCCCAGCACCACGCAAAACGGCAGGTTGCGTTCCGCGACGGGCTCCAACACGCGGTGCCACGCTTCGGCTGCGGGCTTGCCCGTCACCACGTCGCCCGTGAAGACCACCAGGTCGGGATGCTCCGCATCGAGGATGTAGCGCATCTGAGCGATAGTTTTTTCCGCCTGCGCCCGGCGGTAAGGCGTACCGAGGTCGAGATGCACGTCGGTGAACTGTGCGATCCGGAATTTGCCGTCCCGGCCGAAATGCAGGGCGGGCGCCTGTGCCTGTGCCGAACACCACAAGGCGACGGCACACATAAGAGTCGTTATCTTTTTCATAGGTAGGTTAGGTTCCTTAATTCAGTTTCACACTGCCGCTCTTCTCCACGCGGACGGTGCGGCTCTGCCCGTCGCCCCACGTCACCGTCAGGTCGAACGGCACGTTGGTCGTAACGCTCACCGCAGGCACGTCCCCGGCTGAATTGCGGCCTTTGACCTTCAGCCCCACGACACCCTCGGGGCCATAGGGATAGCGGTCGATGCCGTGGGCCTCGGTATGGTTGATGTCCCACACGATACGCCCCTCGGAATAGTCGGATTTGATGCCGAGGATATACTCGATGAACACCGCGATCGGCGGCAGCCCCGCCCAGCCCACGAAGTCCTTGCGGGCCATGAACCCGGGTTCGATCTTCTCCGGGGCATAGTACTCCCAGAAAGTCCCGGTATTCTTCCACACTTCGAATACGGCGTTGAAATGGTTTTCGGCCACCTCCAGCGCAAGGTCGTGGTAGCCCTTGCGGTAGAGGCCGTCGATAACCATGTAATTGGCACCCGGCCATACGCCGCCCTGCCAGTAACGGCCCGTCGGGTTGTATTTCGGGTGGTCGGCCGAGAGCGACGGCACGCGGTGCGGACGGTCGAATTCGGCCGTGTCCGCCAGGTGCGCAACCATGCGATCCATCCGCCCCTTGTCCAGCGCGTCGGCTTGCAGGGCCCAGAAGGCGCCGATCCCCTTGGTCGTGCAGAGCGACCCGTCGCCGTAGCGGTCGTAGAGGAAACCCGTCGCGTCGTCCCACAGGTGTTCGTTGACATAGGCGCGCAGCCGTTTCATCTCGTCCTCCATGTCCTCGATCTCCTGCCAGCGTTCGATGTGGAAACCGATGTTGAGCAGCGATTCGTCGACCAGCATCTGCTGCAGGTTGGTGTCGAGCCAGACCATGTGGCCGTGCGAGAAGATCGGGTTGTATTCGGGCTTCACGCGGGGCATGTTGTCCATGCCCGTCCCCCATCCGCTCGACCAGTAGGTGCCGTCGGGCCACGTGCGGTTGAGCCGCCACCACTTGGCATAGGCGCACAGGGCGGGGAAAACCTTGTGCAGGCGGTCGATGTCGCCGAACTGGCGGTAATACATCAGTTCGACCCACGGCAGCAGGTTGGGCCCCGTCGAGGTGGGATCGTAGCGCTCGAAGCAGTCGGAGCCGTCGGCACGGATCTCGCGGCAGATGAACCCGTCGGGATGCTGCTTGGCGTAGAAGTTGTCCAGCGTGCGCTGGAACGGGAAAAAGCGGTAACCGTAGCGGGCGAACATCATCATGAACGAAGCGTCCCACATGAAGATATTGCCGTTGTAGGCAATATCGAGGTAAGGCGACACGAACCCCGAGTCCTCCTGCGGCTGGCGGATGTTGCCCACGGCGATCTGCCAGGCGTGCCAGTACATCTCGACCTCCTTTTCATGCCCTTCCCACACGGGCGAGGGCAGGATCTTGCGCGCCTCGGCGAACGTCCGGGGTTTGATGTGTTCGGGTTTGGCCGTGCGGAACTCGTTCTCGGCCACGAATACCTCCTTTACATAGGTGTTTTTGTAGGGCAGCTTGTAGGGCCCCGATTTGAGGTCTTGCGCCCCTGCCGTGCCCGCTGCGAAGACCAGCGACATGAATGCCGCGATTTGTTTGCGTAGCGTCATAGTATGCGGTTATTTTATCAGTGATTTTATCCTGCGTGCAATCTCGGTATTCATGTAGGTGCCGCAGAACTTGTCGGCGCCCGGGCCGTAGGCGAATACCGGAAGCATGGCGGGCGTATGGTCGTCGGAAACATAGACGCCCGTCACACGCCCCGTATGCTCGTCGCCGTCGACCACCACCAGGCCGCCGGTTTCATGGTCGGCCGTGACGATGACGAGCGTCTCGCCGTTCGTGTCGGCGAATTTCAGCGCCTCGGCAACGGCCAGGTCGAAGCTCAACATTTCGATAATAGAACCGGGCAGGCAGCGCGAATGCCCCGCATAGTCGATCTTGGCGCCCTCGACCATCAGGAAAAACCCGTCGCCGCCGCGTTCCTGCAATTTGGCGATCGAAGCGCGCGTGGCATCGGCCAGCAGTGTCAGGTTGGCCTCCTCGGCCGCATCGTCCATCGCCTCGTCGATGCAGATGACCTTGCCCTTCGCGGCATCGATCCCATCGACCGAACGCACGAAATCGTATTGTTTCTCCAGTTCCCCGACCAGGTCGATCCCGTCCTTGCGGCGTGTAAATTCACGGATGCCGCTGCCGCAGAGCAGGTCGATGCGCCCGTCCATGAGGCAGCGGGTCAGCTCGTCGGCATTGTCGCGCTCGACCGAATGCCCGTAGAAGGCCGTCGGCGTGGCATCGGCAATGTTACCCAGCGTCACGACGCCCACGGGCAGCCCCCTGTCGTGGAAGAAATCGCTCAGCGAGGGATAGGGCACGCCCTCCGGGCTCATCGAGATATGGCGGTTATCGTGGCGTTCGCCCGTGGCCAGGGCGCTGCCGCCGGCAGCCGAGTCGGTCGTGAAGGCATCCAGCGCATTGTTCTGTTGCAGGCCGATATATTTCATCTGCAGGGTCGACAGCCCCTTGTTGGCATAGAAAGCCGCCACGATCTGCGACAGCCCCATGCCGTCGCAGATCAGGTAGATCACGTTGCGAACCCGTCCCCGGCCCCCGTCGTTGCGGTAAGTCGGGGTGTAGACGTCGATGCCCTTGGAGAGTTGCAGTTTGTCGTTCTGGAAGCCCCGGAAATCGCGCGTGGTCTTGTCCAGGCGCTTGGTGCCCGTCACGCCTTCGGCGGCCGTGCGGCGTTCGCCGATCTGGAAATTCTTGTTGCCGAAATCATCGAAGAACGCGGCGCACACCTCGGGGTGGTCGGTATTGAGGTAGTCGATACCCATATCATAAAAGGTATAGTAAACCGTCGTCCCTTCGGGGGCGCCCCAGAAACGCACGGGTTTTCCCCAGGCATGTGCGCGGTCGATGACCGTCTCCAGTTCCGCACGCTCGGCCGGGATGATCGAGCCCTTGCCGTTCCACTGCGAATAGTCGCTGAAATCGGCGCTTATCAGGGCGATGCGCTCCAGTTGCGCGGGCGTATAGTCGGCATCCCACACCCCGTCGAAACGGATATAGGAGGGATATTTGCCGAAATCGGCCGGTGCCGGGACACGCCCCGTGACAACGATCCGCACGGCCTCGGGGTTCACCGCCGGGTCGAACACCTCGGGATAGCGGCCCAGCAATGCCGCAACGGCCTGTAAAGTCGGTTCGGTAGCAGACTTGAGCTCGACCATCAGTTGAAGGTGTTCGCCGGAATCCTTCCATGCCCGCCCGCCGTTACGCCCGAAGAGCGTCACCAGCGGTTCGACGTAGAGCGCCTCGAAGGTCATGCCGGGCGAAAGGTCTTCGACCTCGTGCCCCACGAGCAGCTTGCCGCCGTGCAGGAACACGTCGGCCTCGATGGAATAGACCTGCTGGGCGTACGCCTGCCAGAAGGGGGCACGGCGGCAATAATCGTTGTGCGAATGGATCAGGATGGGGCGCTCGGCCACAGCCGTGGCGCAGGTGCACAGAGCTGCGAACAGCAGCCAGCTTTTGAGTATCTTTTTCATTGCGGGATGTTATTTTTCGAATTTGACAATGGCCATCACGGGGGCATGGTCGGAGACATAACCGCCACCGAGCGTATCGGGCAGCACCTCGTAAAGGTCGGCGGCGATGCCGTCGCTCACGAAGATGTAGTCGAGCAACGGGCGTTCGGCCTCGAGTATCTGCCCGAAGTCGGAAAAGCTCCACTCCGTGCCGGATTTACGGGCGGCGACCTGCTTCACGTCATGCAGTACGCCGTCTTTCTGCACGTGCGCCACGACCGACGAGCCGGGCTCGGAATTGAAATCGCCCGTCAGGATCACAGGCCGATCCCCGCGCAGCGCTTCGATGCGCTCCCTGAGCAGGTTCACGCCTTCGTCGCGGGCGACCTGCCCTACATGGTCGAGGTGGGTGTTGACGAAGAGGAACTCCCGGCCCCCTTCCCTGTCATGCAGTACGACCCAGGTTGCCACGCGCTCGCAGGCGCCGTCCCACCCTTTCGAGCCTGCGACGTCGGGGGTTTCGCTCAGCCAGAAAGTCCCGGATTCGAGGGGCGTAAAACGATCCCGCCGGTAAAATACGGCACTGAACTCGCCCGCCTCGGCACCGTCCTCACGGCCGACGCCCACCGCAGCATAGCCGGGCAGCAAACGCTTCAGGTCGCCGAGCTGGTTGGCAAGCAGCTCCTGCGTGCCGAAAACGTCGACGCCGTGCGAAGCGATCACCTCGGCGACCCGCCCGCGGCGGAAACGCCAGTTGTCCGCCCCGTCTTCGGGGTTGTCGTAACGCATGTTGAAGGTCATGACGCTGAGCGTCGTGGCCGAACCGCAGGCAGTGAACGCCGCTGCCGCCAGAAGATAGAACAATCGTTTCATAACTTTTATTTAAAATCAGCGGGACAATCGGGAAATTCAACGTACAAACGCTCCGCGGGGATCTGCTCGAAGCCAGCCGCTCCGGGCGCCCTCCAGCCCCAGGAGAGATCCTGCCCCTCGTAATCCTCGAAATACATGAGCGTATAGGGATGCAGACCCGCTTCGAGCGCCACGCGCCCGGTCGCCATGACCGAAGCGTGCGACCCATCGTTGTCGACCACCTTCCGGTCGCCGATCACGAGCACGCTGCCGTCATCGCTCTTGGTCATGAACTCCCACACGCCCCGTTCGGGAATGCGGATCCAGCCGTTGAAAATATATCCGAAATGGTCTTCCTGCGGGGCATCGGCAATCGACGGCTCGGGCATTGTCCCGGACGCTACGAGCTTCCCCCGGCGAATCTCGTCCACATGCGAGAACACGCCTTCGTAACAGGCATAGGCGACACCCGGACGCATGGCCGCGCCCGCTCCGGGCAGTCCCTTGCGGAATACGGCCTTCTCGGCTTGGAGCGTCAGCGTACGGCTCGGTGCGGCTCCGGGTTTGAATCCCCGCGCTTTGAGCGTCAGCGAGCGGTCGACAACGACGGGCCCGGCATAGAGCACCGAGGTTTCGTCCGGCTCCGAGCCGTCGAGCGTATAGCGGATTTCGGCTCCGGCCGTCGTCGTGGCCAGGGCGACGGCCACAGGCTCGGTGAAGAGGCTCACGTTCTGCGTGGTATAGGGAATCGAAACGACCTGGCCGCGCGTAAGCGAATAGGGCTCTGCTGCGGCATCCGTTCCACGGGCGTAATCGGGTTCCGTACGGAGTTCGAAATGCAGTTCCCCACCCTGCATCAGTTGTTCGTAGGTGATGAAATTTTCGGTCACGGGCACTCCGTCGAGCGTCACCGAAGCGATATAGGTATTGCGGCGGGGGTTGTTTGCCGTAACGGTCAGCGTGCGGCCGTTGGCCAGGCGCACGACGGCCTTCGGGAATTGGGGTGCGGTCAGCGCAAACTGGTTCGAGCCGGGGCAGACGGGATAGAAGCCCAGGCTGGAGAAGATGTACCACGCCGACATCTGGCCGCAGTCCTCGTTGCCGATGATCCCCGCGGGCGTCGGGGCGTACATCCCGTGCAGCAGGCTGCGCGTGAGCTCCTGTGTCCGCCACGGCTGCCCGACATAATTGTAGAGGTAGGCCATGTGATGGCTGGGTTCGTTGCCGTGGGCATACTGCCCCATGAGCCCCGTCACGTCGCTTACGTCGAGCTGCATCTCGTCCGATTCGAGCGTAAAGAGCCGATCCAGTTCACGGACGAACGCCTCGCGGCTGCCGAAAAGCCCGGCGAGCCCGTTCACGTCGTGCGGCACGAAGAAACGGTAGTGCCACGGCGTGGCCTCGGTATAGTCGCGCCCCGTGGCGAACTCCTCGAACGGCTCAGACCAGTTGCCGTCCGTCCCGCGGCCGCGGAAGAAACAGGTCGATCCGTCGAAGACATTGGCGTAGTTGAGCGCCCGCTGGGCATACTCCCGGGCGACGTCGTCCCGACCCATGGCCCCGGCCATGCGGGCGATCGCCCAGTCGTCGTAGGCATATTCCAGCGTGCAGGAGACCGACTCACGCTTGATATTGGAGGGTATAAACCCCTGCGCCACATAGTAATCGGAACCTTTCTTATTGATGTTCGACGAGCGGATCATCGCATCGAGCGCCTTTTCGGCATCGTATCCGCGGATACCTTTCAGGTAGGCGTCGGCAATGACCGACGCGGCATGGTAGCCGATCATCGTCCCCGTCTCGCCCGACGCGAGCGGCCAGATCGGAAGCTCGCCCGTTATGTCGTACATGTCGAGCATACTGCGGATCATGTCGTTGACTAACGTCGTATCCACCAGCGTCTGCAACGGGTTCCACGCGCGGAAAGTGTCCCACAGCGAGAATGTCGAATAGTAGGCCCCGCCCTGCGGCATACGCGCGATGCGCTGGTCGTGACGGCGGTACTCGCCGTTGACATCGCTCATCAGATTGGGCGTTAGCTTGGTATGGTACTGCGCCGTATAGAAATTGACCATTTCGTCGCGCGAACCGCCCTCGACGACGATGTCGCCCAGCACTTCGCGCCACAGCGCGGCGGCACGCGCATGCACGGCATCGAAATCCAGCTCCGGCACCTCGGCGACGCTGTTGAGACGGGCATTCGCTGCACTGACCGACGACAACCCGACGGCTATCGTAAGCGTTTCGGTGTCCGGCGCAAAGGTCAGCACGGCCTGTTTGTCGCCCAGCAGCCGCACGTCGGCGAAAGGCTCCGAAAAACGGGCGGAGAAAAAGACATACTGGTCGGGCACCCACCCCTGCGTGCGGCGCATCCCGGCGATCTCATCGGGCGCCGTCGTCCGCAATTCACGCATGTCGACCTGCTCCTCGGCGATCGTGTGCATCAGGTCGACGACCACCTGCCGCGGCCCCTTGCCCGTAAAGGTATAGCGGTGCACGCCCGTACGGGGCGCCGCCGTAAGCTCCACCCGGATATTCTCGCCCGGCAGCTCCACGGCATAATAGCCGCAGGAGGCCTTCTCGTCGCCGTGCGAAAAGAAATAGGGCTGCAGGACACAGGCGCCGTCGTGCAACACGATTTCGCGCGTGGTGGGATGGAACAGGATGTCGGCCAGGTCGGCACACCCCGTACCGCTGAGGTGCGTATGCGAAAAACCGTCGATGGTCGTATCGTCGTAATGGTATCCGGCGCAGGCGTCCCAGTCCCCGGCACGCGTGTCGGGGCTGAGCTGCACCATGCCGAACGGCGTCGTTGCGCCCGGGTAGGTATGCCCGTGGTAGCCCGTGCCGATGAACGGGTCTACATAATCGACCGGGCCGGCCGGCCGCGGCGCGCACGCAAGGAGCCCGAGGGCCAGCAAGGCGATGATAAGGTTTTTGGTCATGGCAGTTTCGGTGTATGCATCCCGTCCGTAAAGCGTTCCATCAAAGATAAGGATTCCGGGGCGGTATTGCAACCCCCGGCAGCCGTATCTGCGCAACATCGGAACCGGTCGCAGTTTAGGTTACACAAATATAAGAGAAGAGAAGCGTCCCGTCCGTGGCTATTTGCGCTTTTACATCCTCACATCGCGCAGAACCTTCCTATCCGGCGCCGAAACCCCGGCAGGAGTGCCTTTTCGCCCGAAATTCCGTCCTGGAGCAGAAAATTCCCGAAAAAAAGCTATCTTTACCCTCGAAGAGACCCAACCAGACCATGGCACGCGTAATTTTCCTGACCGATTTTTCCGAAGCCTATGCCCGCGAACTGCTGCTCGGCATGGCCCGCTACGCGCACGACACCGCCCAGGCGTGGAGCCTTTGCCGGCTGCCGTTGTCGATACGCGACAAGTTCGGCATAGAGGCGGTGGTCGAATGGGCCGTGCGGATGAAAGCCGACGCCGTGATCGGGCAGTTCTACAACACGGACAACGTTGGCCTGTTCCGCGAAAACGGCATCATCGCCATCGCGCAGGATTTCAAGAAGCGTTTTACGACGATCCCCAACATCACCGGGCCGCACCACCTTGCCGGCCGCATGGCCGCGGAGTATTTCCTGAAAAAGGGGTTCCGCAACTTCGCCTTCTACGGGACGCGGGGCATCGACTTCTCGGACGAACGCTGCCAGGGGTTCCGTGAGACCGTCGAACAGGCAAACCCCGATTTCACCTTCTCGTCGCTGCGCAGCGGCGCCCAGAACGACCTGTGGTACTACGACACGGCGCAGCTCATCACATGGCTGCAATCGCTGCCCAAACCGGTGGCCATCATGGCCTGCGACGACAACCAGGCGTACCATATCACCGAGGCGTGCCTCCAGATCGAGGGGGGGGGGAATTCGCGTATTCCGAACGACATAGCCATCCTGGGGGTAGACAACGACGAGACGATCTGCAAGCTCTCCGCCCCGAACCTTTCGTCGCTCAGCCAGGGCGTCGAGCAGGGCGGCTACGACGTGGCACGGCTGATCGACCGGCTGATCCGCAACCCCGAAGCGGAATGGGAAGACGTCATGGTGATGCCGCTCAACATCATCACCCGGCAGTCGACGGACATCTATGCCAACAACGACCCGCACATCGCCGAGGTATTGCGCTACATCCATGAGAACATCAGTCAGAAGATCACGGTGGACGATCTGGTGAAGCTGGTACCCCTGTCGCGCCGCCTGCTCGAAACCCGTTTCAAAAAGAGCATGGGCACCTCGATCTACGATTACATCATCCAGACTCGCATCGAAAAGATGATGCAGTTGCTGTGCGAAGGGCTGAGCGTATCCGAGGCGGCCGCCGAGCTGGGCTTCTCCGACATCAAGAACGTCTCGCGCACCTTCAGGCAGCTGAAGGGCATCACCCCGTCGGAATACCGCGAACAGGTCGCCCCGAAAAGGCGTTAGCACCGTCCCGCAAACAGGTGTCCCGCCCCTTCCGTTCCGCGCAGAGATCAAAATTCAGGCATATCGGCCGTTTTTTGCGGAGGATTTACTATCTTCGGGGCAAATTAACCTTCAAACCGAATCTATGTCCTTAAAACCGTTATTCCTATTCGCATGCACCGTGTGCGCGCTGCCGCTCATGGCACAGAAAAACTACACGCTCACCTCGCCCGACGGCACGCTGCAGGCCACCGTCGCCACCGGCTCCGACCTGAGGATCTCGCTCTCGGCCGACGGCGAAACGCTGCTCGCCCCGTCGCCCGTCTCGATGACGCTCGGCGGCGGCGAAGTGCTGGGCAGCAACCCCAAAGTCACCAGGGCCAGGAAAAATACGGCCGACGCACGGATCGCCTCGCCGTTCTACAAGAAGAGCAGCGTCCGCGACCACTACAACGAACTTGAGCTTACGATGCGCGGCGATTACGGGCTGGTAGTCCGCCTTTACGACGACGGGCTGGCCTACCGTTTCACGACCCGGAAAAAGGACGGCATCCTGGTCGAGAACGAGCAGGTCGCCTATACCTTCCCGGCCGATTATACGGCGTACGCCCCCTATGTCGGGCACAAGCGGCTGCTCGATTTCGAAGGGCAGTTCCGCAATTCGTTCGAGAACACCTACACCCGTCTCCCGCTGACGCAGCTCGACCCCCGCAAACTGATCTTCCTGCCCGTGCTGGTGGAACTTCCCGGCGGCCGCAAGATGGTCATCACCGAGGCCGACCTGCAGGGTTATCCGGGCCTCTTCCTCAACAACTCGACGGAGGCCCCCGTGCTGAAGGGCGTGTTCGCCCCCTATCCTAAAAAGGAGGAACAGGGCGGCCACAACCAGTTGCAGATGCTGGTCACGGAGCGCGAACCTTACATCGCCGCGACCGAAGGCACCCGGTCGTTCCCGTGGCGCGTAATGGCCGTATCGAAGGACGACAGCCAGTTGCTCGACAACGATCTGGTCTACCGCCTCGCCCCGGCCTCGAAGATCGCCGACACCTCGTGGATCAAACCCGGAAAAGTGGCCTGGGAGTGGTGGAATGCATGGAACCTCTACGACGTCGATTTCAAGGCGGGCATCAACAACGAAACCTATAAGTATTATATCTGGTTCGCCTCGCAGCACGGGATCGAATACGTGATCCTCGACGAGGGATGGGCCGTGAACAAACAGGCAGACCTGATGCAGGTAGTGCCGGAGATCGACCTGGAAGAACTGGTCGAATATGGCCGCGAGCGCAATGTGGGCATCATCCTCTGGGCGGGCTACTACGCCTTCGAGCGCGACATGGAACGCGTCGTGAAACATTATGCCGACATGGGCGTCAAGGGTTTCAAGGTCGATTTCATGGATCGTGACGACCAACGGATGGTCGATTTCCTGCACCGCGCCGCCGAAGTCTGCGCCGAACATAAGATGCTGCTCGATTTCCACGGCGTATTCAAGCCCACGGGGCTCAACCGCACATGGCCCAACGTACTCAATTACGAGGGCGTGTTCGGCCTCGAACAGCTGAAATGGTCGGCCGAATCGACCGACATGGTGAAATACGACGTCACGATGCCGTTCATCCGCATGGTCGCCGGGCCGATGGACTATACGCAGGGAGCCATGCGCAATGCCTCGCGCGGCAACTACCGCCCGGTGCACAGCGAACCCATGAGCCAGGGCACCCGCTGCCGCCAGCTGGCCGAGTACGTGGTCTTCGAGTCGCCGATCACGATGCTCTGCGACTCGCCGTCGAACTACATGAAGGAACCCGAGTGCTTCGCTTTCATGGCCTCAGTCCCGACCGTATGGGATGAAACGGTGGCCCTCACGGGTTCGGTGGGCGAATATATCGCCATCGCCCGCCGCTCGGGCGACACGTGGTACATCGGCGCCATGACCGACTGGACACCCCGCGAACTGGAGCTGGATCTGTCGTTCATCGGCAACGGCAACTACGACATCGAGAGTTTCGCCGACGGCATCAACGCCGACCGGGCAGCCCGCGACTTCAGGAAGACCGTATCGGAGCTGCCGCAGGATCGCAGGCTGAAGATCCGGATGGCCCCGGGCGGAGGCTATGCGGCCCGCATCTACGCACGATAAACCAGCCTGCCCCCAAAAGGCAGCGGCCTGCGCAGGCCGCTGCCTTTTCATTGCGAGCGATCCGTCCGGCGATGCCCTGCAAAGCGGGAAATCGCAGGCGGAACCGTGCGAAAGCCCCTGCCTGCGATGACAATATGAAAAGAATTTCGTATCTTTGCAGGCGTTATTGAAATCTAACGACAAATAAATAGAATGGCTTTACAATGCGGCATCGTAGGTTTGCCCAACGTGGGTAAATCGACCCTTTTCAACTGCCTGTCCAATGCGAAGGCGCAGGCGGCGAACTTTCCTTTCTGTACCATCGAGCCCAATGTGGGCGTCATCACGGTTCCCGACCAGCGGCTTGTCAAACTGGCGGAGATCGACAATCCCAAACGGGTGATCCCGACCACGATCGAGATCGTGGACATCGCCGGGCTGGTGAAAGGGGCGTCGAAAGGCGAAGGGCTCGGCAACAAATTCCTGGCCAACATCCGCAACACGCACGCCATCATCCATGTATTGCGCTGCTTCGACAACGGCAACATCACCCATGTGGACGGCTCGATCGACCCCGTGCGCGACAAGGGTATCATCGACACCGAGCTGCAGCTCAAGGACCTCGAAACGATCGAAAACCGGCTGGGCAAGACCCAGAAGCAGGCGGCCGTGGGCGGCGACAAGAACGCCAAACGTCAGGTCGAACTGCTGCTGCAATACAAATCGGTGCTGGAGCAGGGCCGCAGCGCCCGCACGGTCGAACTGGAGAAGGAGGACCGCAAACTGGTCGCCGACCTCAACCTGCTGACCGACAAACCGGTGCTGTACGTCTGCAACGTCGATGAGAAGAGCGCCGCCACGGGCAACGCCTACACCGAGGCGGTCCGTACGGCCATAGCCGACGAAAAAGCCGAAATGCTCATCGTCGCCGCCGCCACCGAAGCCGACATCGCCGAGCTGGAGAGCTACGAGGAGCGGCAGATGTTCCTCGAAGATCTCGGTCTCGAAGAGTCGGGCGTCGAGCGCCTGATCAAATCGGCCTACAAATTGCTCGACCTTCAAACGTTCTTCACCACCGGTGCCGACGAGACGCGCGCATGGACGTTCCGCAAGGGGATGAAGGCGCCGCAGACGGCCGGCATCATCCACACCGACTTCGAACGCGGCTTCATCCGCGCCGAGGTCATCAAGTACGACGACTACGTGACGCTGGGCTCCGAAAAGGCGTGCCGCGACGTGGGCAAGATCGGCATCGAGGGCAAGGAGTACGTCGTGCAGGACGGCGACATCATGCACTTCCTCTTCAACGTCTGATCGCGCGAAACGGAAGGACGGAATCCGCCGGTGCATCGGAATCTTTCCGCGAGCCGGCCGTGAAACCGACACGAAATAAAACACCTAATATCTCGCCATCATGAACAGGGAACACATCAAGTATGCGATCATCGGCATCGCCATCATTCTGAGCGCCTATCTGCTGGGACGCGCCTACACCTACAAGTACCGCTCGCAGGACACGGTAGTCGTAACCGGTCTGGGCGAAACGGAGTTCGAGTCGGACCTGATCGTATGGAGCGGCGTGCTGACGGCCGAGGCCGCAGAGGCGGCCGACGGCTACCGCCGGATCGAACAGAGCAAGCGCAAGGTCAGCGACTACCTCGCAGCGAAGGGGATCGACGCGAAGCAGGTCGTATGGAACTTCGTCAACGTCGACAAGACCTACCAAACCGTATACCTGTCTCTTATACACATCTCCGAGCCCACGA
>ENA-OYYW01000292-OYYW01000292.1-human-gut-metagenome-genome-assembly--contig:-NODE-292-length-16918-cov-49.973314_pt1 | contig 16918 bp, 10 predicted proteins | sample MGYA00243254_ERZ653459 | MGnify/ENA primary metagenome ERZ653459 (study PRJEB26926, sample SAMN06164952) | human gut metagenome | biome: ENVO:00009003; feature: ENVO:2100002; material: ENVO:00002003...
GAGATGTAGAGAGGTCTCGTGGGCTCGGAGATGTGTATAAGAGACAGCTTCAAGACCGTTTTTATCTTTAATTTCGTCGCTCATATATAGCTTTTAATACTTATTTTATTAATTTATGGCAAAAATACAACAATTTTTCGAGAAAAAAGAGTATCTTTGCCGAAAATTTGAAAAAAATAAGATTTAATCATGGCACAGGAAGATGTTTTTAAGAAAATTGTAAGCCATTGCAAGGAATATGGCTTCGTGTTCCCAAGTAGTGAAATTTATGATGGCTTGGCTGCCGTTTATGACTATGGTCAGAATGGTGTTGAGCTCAAAAACAATATCAAACAGTACTGGTGGCAGAGTATGGTATTGTTGCACGAGAACATTGTTGGTCTCGATGCAGCTATCTTCATGCACCCTACAGTATGGAAGGCATCTGGACACGTAGATGCTTTCAATGACCCATTGATTGATAACCGCGATTCAAAGAAGCGTTATCGTGCCGATGTGCTCATCGAGGATCACATGGCTAAGTATGAGGAGAAGATTGCCAAGGAGATTGCCAAGGCTAAGAAGCGTTTCGGCGATAGCTTTGATGAGGCTCAGTTCCGTGCAACTAATCCTCGCGTTCTGGAGAACCAGAAGAAGTTTGATGATCTCCATGCCCGCTATACTGAGGCTATGCAGGGGCCTAACCTGGAGATGCTGAAGCAGATTATCGAGGATGAGGGTATCGTCTGCCCTATCAGCGGTACCAAGAACTGGACTGATGTCCGTCAGTTCAACCTGATGTTCTCTACCCAGATGGGTGCTGCCAGCGATGCTACAAGCAAGGTATATCTCCGTCCTGAGACAGCTCAGGGTATCTTCGTAGATTATCTGAGCGTTCAGAAGACCGGCCGTATGAAGTTGCCATTCGGTATCTGTCAGATTGGTAAGGCTTTCCGTAACGAGGTTGTAGCCCGTCAGTTCGTATTCCGTATGCGTGAGTTCGAGCAGATGGAGATGCAGTTCTTCTGCCAGCCTGGTACTGAGATGAAGTGGTTTGAATATTGGAAGAAGGTTCGTCTGGCTTGGCACGAGGCTCTCGGTATGGGTAATGAGAACTACCGTTATCACGATCACGAGAAACTGGCTCACTATGCCAATGCTGCTACCGACATCGAGTTTAAGATGCCATTCGGCTTCAAGGAGGTAGAGGGTATCCACAGCCGTACCAATTTTGACCTTTCTCAGCACGAGAAGTACAGCGGCCGTTCTATCAAGTACTTCGATCCAGAGAAGAACGAGAGCTATGTACCTTACGATGTAGAGACATCTATCGGTGTAGACCGTATGTTCCTCAGCGTAATGTGCCACTCTTACTGCGAGGAGAAGCTGGAGAATGGCGAGACACGTGTTGTTTTGCGTTTGCCAGAGGCTTTGGCACCTGTTAAGTGTGCTGTGTTCCCATTGGATAAGAAGTATGGTTTGCCAGAGTTGGCACACGAAATCGTTGACGAACTGAAGTTCCACTTCAATACTCACTATGGCGATCCTAAGGATTCTATCGGTAAGCGTTATCGCCGTCAGGATGCTATCGGTACTCCATTCTGTATCACCGTAGACCACGAGACTCCAAACGATCATAAGGTAACTCTGCGTTATCGTGATACCATGGAGCAGGAGCGCGTAGCTATCTCTGATCTTCGCAGCATCATCGAGGAGCGCGTAAGCATCACTAGCGTATTGAAGAAGCTTGGCAAGGAAATCAAGAACTTCTAATTAATCAAATATATCTAGATGAATCTTAAGAGTTTGAAATATTTCTTCTTCCTCATGATGGCAGTGATCACACTGTCATCATGTAGCGAAGATGATGATAATGTCTCGGAATATGCCAACTGGCAGGAGCGTAACGAGCAGGCTTTTGCCGATACATTGGCTTATGCCAGAAAGATGGGTGAAGCTAACGGCTGGTACGTTTATAAGAACTGGACGTTCGAAAACCAGACTCCGACGAACAAAGATCAGAATGGTAATTTAGTGACCCTTCCTTATAAGGATTGCGATAATATCATCGTTCATGTTCTGAAGAAGGGAGAGGGTACAACTTCTCCTATCCTTACCGATTCGGTACAGGTGAGCTATCGTGGCCGTTTCATTCCTACTGATAATTATAAGGAAGGTTACGTCTTCGACCAGAGTTTTACGGGTACTTTTGATGCTGCTACAGCTAATCCTATCCGTAGTGTGGCCGGTGGATTTATCGATGGCTTTACCACCGCATTGCTCAAGATGCATCCGGGCGACCATTGGCAGGTGTTCATTCCATACCAGCTGGCTTATGGCGAGAGCGGTAATTCTTCAATCCAAGGCTATTCAATGCTCCGTTTTGAGATGGTGCTCAAGAGTTATAAGAGAGCTTCTGGCAAGAAGTGGATTACTAAATAATAAGAATAAAGATTTAGAGAAAAGTATGTGCATATGTTTGAAATGATATATGCACATATTTTTTTGTATGAGCGATATACGAGAAATTAATTTATGCTTTATAGCAAGAAGACAGATTATTTGATGGAGTCGATTCGCCTGGGTAGGGAGATGGATCGGCGCGAGAAACTCAATCTTATTGTAGGGTTGAGTATACCTTCTATGCTGGCTCAGATTTCTACGGTGATGATGTTCTTCATTGATGCTTCTATGGTGGGGCATCTGGGAGCAGAGGCTTCTGCCAGTATCGGATTGATTGAGTCAACTACCTGGCTTATAGGTAGCTTGCTCAGTGCAGCTGCTACTGGCTTTTCTGTACAGGTAGCTCATTTTATCGGAGCTAATGATTTTGCAAATGCCCGTCAGGTGTTTCGTCATGCGCTGATTTGCGGTGTGGCGTTCAGCATTTTTGTTTCTCTTCTCTGTGTCGGCATTCATGCTTATCTGCCTTATTGGCTGGGTGGAGGTGCCGATATTGCCACCAATTCCTCTCGCTATTTTCTGATATATGGTCTGGTACTTCCATTCGTTTTCCTTTATCACATATCCGAAATGATGCTGAAATCTGCGGGCAATATGCATACGCCTAGTGTGATGGCTGTATTGATCTGTATCTGCGATGTGATATTCAATTACCTGTTTATCTATATCCTGAAGTTGGGTGTTGTGGGGGCTGCCTTAGGAACGGCGATGGCTTATGTCTGCATCTCTCTGCCTAATCTTTATCTTGCTGGTTTCAAGAATAAGATACTGAATCTCCGTCAGGACCATGTCCGTTTCCGTTGGGTCAGGTCGTATGTTCATAATGCCTGTAAAATCAGCATTCCGATAGCCATACAGAACATATTGATGAGCGGGGCGCAGATAGTGAGTACCATGATTGTGGCACCTCTTGGCAATATAGCCATTGCTTCCCATTCTTTTGCTATTACGGCAGAGAGTCTTTGCTATATGCCGGGCTATGGTATTGGTGATGCGGCTACTACTCTGGTGGGACAGACGCATGGAGCAGGGCGAGTAGGTTTGTGCAAGAATTTTGCTTATATGACAGTAGGACTTGGAATGGCTGTGATGGCTGTGATGGGAGTGGTGATGTATGTCTTTGCTCCTGAGATGATTGGCGTTCTTTCTCCGGTAGAAAGTATCCGTGAGATGGGTACCATCTGTTTGCGCATCGAGGCTTTTGCTGAACCATTCTTTGCAGCTAGCATCGTGACCTATTGTGTTTGTGTAGGAGCGGGCGATACCAGAAAACCGGCGATGATCAATCTCGGTACCATGTGGCTGGTGCGCCTCACTCTGGCTTATGCTCTTTCCAAGAGCTATGGCTTGGAGGGAGTATGGATAGCGATGGCTATCGAACTCACCTTCAGGGGAATCCTCTTCCTTATCCGCCTCTTCAGAGGTTCATGGATGAAGAGTTTTCATGTAGGTTAGGATTGGTTTTCTGCCTCCAATGTTAGTTTTAGGTTAAGATTTGCATACATCGCGAAGATATTCTCTAAAATGTTTGCAAATCTTTTTTATTTTTCTTAATTTTGCATCGCAGACAGTAACCATGTTGCTGGTTTTGTCGTTATATATAGGTGAACTTGTTAAGTAGCATGATATATATATAATAAGGTATAAAGAAAGAATGATATAGAAAACAATAAATACATAAATAATTAAAATCAGATGAAACTAAGAAAGATTTTTGCAGCAGTTGTGCTGTTCCTTTCTGCAGGTACAGCGATGGCACAGCAGATGCCAGCTATTCCGGTAGACAAGAATGTGAAGATAGGTCATCTTGATAATGGATTGACTTACTACATTCGTCACAACAGTTATCCTGAGAATGTGGCCAGTTTCTACATCGCTCAGAAAGTGGGTTCTATCAATGAGAATGATGACCAGCGCGGTTTGGCTCACCTCTTGGAGCACCTTGCCTTCAATGGTACCGACCATTTCAAGGGCAACTCTCTGCAGGACTATCTGCAGAGCATCGGTGTACAGTATGGCCGTAATCTCAACGCCTATACAGCAGTAGAGAAGACTGTTTATTACTTCACAGATGTTCCTACTACCCGTACTACAGCCGTAGACTCCTGTATGCTTATCCTCAAGGACTGGAGTAATGGTATCTGTCTTACTGAAGATGCTATCGAGAGCGAGCGTGATGTGGTGCACAATGAGTACCGTATGCGCATTGTAGGTCAGCAGCGCATGATAGAGCGTTCACTTCCTAAGCTCTATCAGGGCGAAAAGTATGGCTACCGTTTCCCTATCGGTTTGATGAGCGTTATCGATGGCTGTAAGCCAGAAACTCTCCGTGCTTACTACCGCAAATGGTATCGCCCAGACAATCAGGCTATTATCATCGTGGGTGATGTAGATGTAAATCATATCGAAGCTAAGATTAAGGAACTCTTCTCAGGTATCAAGGTACCTAAGAATGCCGCTAAGATAGAGAAGGTAGAAGTATCTGATAATGATTCAGCCATCTATGTTATCGACAAGGATAAGGAGCAGCAGGTTGATCTCTTCCAGATTTATATGAAGCACAATGCTGTGCCAGATTCTCTGAAGGGCAATATGAGCTATCTCCTGAAGGGATACATGGATAACGTGATTTCTTCTATGATTGCTGCCCGTTATGCAGAGAAGGCATTGGAGCCAGACTGTCCATATCTCCAGGCAAATGCCGGTGATGGTTCATACCTGATTTCAAGCACAAAGGATGCTTTCACCCTTACCGGTGTAGCTAAGCCAGGAAAGATTAAGGAGGCTTATGCTGCTGTTCTCCGCGAGGCACAGCGTATGCACGAGTTCGGTTTCACAGCTACAGAGTATCAGCGTGCCAAGGATGAATTCATGAGCCAGGTTGACAAGGCTCTTGCCAACAAGGATAAGATGAAGAACGAGCAGTTTACCACCCAGTATGTGGATAACTTCATTTCTAACGAGCCTATTCCGTCAGTAGAAGAGGAGAGCCAGATCTGGAAGATGGTAGTTCCAAACTTGCCTCTTGAGGTTATCAACAGCTATGCCAAGCAGCTGGTTTGCCAGAGCGATACTAACCTTGTATCATTGGTTATGATGCGCGAGCAGGCTGGTGCCGTTTATCCTACCGAGCAGGAACTTTCTGCCATCGTAAAGCAGGTACGTGCTGAGAAGCTCGAGGCTTATGTGGATAATGTTAAGCAGGAACCTCTCATCGCTCAGGCTCCTAAGGCTGGTAAGATTAAGAAGACTGTTGAGAACAAGAAGTTGGGCTTCAAGGAGTTGACTCTTTCTAATGGCGCTAAGGTGGTATTGAAGAAGACCGATTTCAAGGACAATGAGATTGCTTTCGCAGCTTCAGCCAATGTGGGCTATTCTACTTTCGGCAAGGAAGACTTCCTGAATGCTGCATTTGCAGCAGATGTGCTCGATGCTAGTGGTCTTGGCGATTTCTCAAGCAATGATCTTGATAAGGCTTTGGCAGGTAAGCAGGTTGGCGTTTCGTTCAGCTTGAGTCCTTTCAATCATGGTTTGAAGGGTTATTCTACTCCTAAGGACATCGAAACCCTGATGCAGCTCATCTATCTTAAGATGACCGCAGTAAGCAAGGACCAGAAGAGCTTCGACAATATGAAGAGTATGGTGGCTACTGTTCTTGCCAACAAGAGCAACAACCCAAACCTCGTATATCAGGATTCTGTTCAGAGCACCCTCTATTTGGGTAGCAAACTTGCCCGTGTGCCAGAGGCAAGCGATATAAAGGATATCAACTACGACCGTATCCTGGAGATTGGTAAGCAGTTCTACGGCAATGCCAAGGACTTCACCTTCTATTTCGTAGGTAACTATGATGAGAAGACTCTCCTCCCACTCATCGAGCAGTATATCGCCAGTCTGCCAAACAATGGCTTCAAGCTGAAGAACAAGCAGATTCCTTATGCTAATGGTAAGGTAAGCAATGTCTTTACCAAGGCAATGGAGAACCCACAGAACCAGGCAACAGAGATCTGGTATACCAAGGCGCCATTCACCTTGAAGAATTCTGTTCTTGCTGATGTTTCTGCCCGTTTGCTGGAGATGAAGTATTTGCGTACTATCCGTGAGGAACTCAGCGCTGCTTATCATGCAGGAGCAAACTATGGTTTGCTTCGCGATTATGATAACAAGGCTGCCATCTCTATTTCAGCCGTGGCTCAGTTGAACCCAGAGAAGTCAGATATCGCTATTCCTTACTTCTTCAAGGGTATGGAAGAGACCGTAGCCCAGCCAAATGCAGAAGACCTTCTGAAGGTGAAGGAGATTCTCCTGAAGCAGGCTGCTGTTAGCGAGAAGTCTAACGGTTATTGGCTTGGTGCGTTGAGCACATACGAGCGTATGGGTGTTGATACTCATAGCGATTACAAGGAGATGGTGAAGAATCTGAAGGCATCTGAGATTTCAGACTTCCTGAAGAATGTCATCTTGAAGAGTGGTAATCACTTCGAGATCATCATGAAGGCAGTGAAGAACGAGAAGTAAAATCTCGGACTTGATATAATAAACTTGAATAATAAACGAAAAAATCCCGTTGTACAAGCCAGATGGCTGACAACGGGATTTTTACGTTTTTTTCTTTTCCCAAAATTTTTGAAACTCATCATTTAAGAGTCGTTTCGAAAATCTCTCTTAAAAAAGAAAGGATGCGTCTTTATATTGTATAAGAGCATCATCTTCCCTCCTTTACGTCATGTTTCCGAAGAGTATTAACCTCTTCTCTTTGCCTTAGAGGCAAGAGCCTCGCGGCGATCCTGAAGAATCTGTTGGCATCTATCGATTGCCTGATTCTGATTTTCTGAATTTACCTTAATTAAATCATTCATAACCTATTGATATTTGTTAACCGCTTGCAAAGATAGGGGTTTTCTACCTATTTCTAGGTACAAAATGCATGAAAATACGTGTTTTATTCGTTATTTTTTGATTTATGTCAAAAAAATGTGCAATCGTTTGAACAGTTCCCCCCCCCTAGAATGATAATTGGTATTTCCTGAACGATTTTTTTCATTATCTTTTAAACGAATTGTCATCGCAATCGTCTATAATAACGTAAAAAGAGTAGAAATGATGAGTTTTTAGGGAGATTCATACGCGAAATAGGGATTTTTCTTATCATATTCCCGATTTTTTTTGCGAACTTTGCACCCGAAAGAACAATAGGAAGTATTGGGTATATATAAATAAGAGTGATAAAATAAATATATAGAAAGCAATGAAAAAGGTATTTCTTTTGGCTGCCCTCGTGCTCGCATGCACAGCTGGCAGCAACGCAAGCGCTATGAACGAGGCAGCGCTCAATGCCTCAATGTCTGAGATGATGCCGGTTAAGAAAACGGCTAAGAAGACAACAAAGAAGACTTCTAAGAAGACTACGACCAAGAAGACTTCTACAAAGAAAACAACTTCTGCAGCATCTAGCACTACAGCAGCAACAACTACAACTTCTGCAACAACAACTTCTGCAACAACCAGCAATGCCGTCGCTTCTACCAGTGCAACCAGCAATGCAGGCTCAGCCGTTGCAGGTATCTTGGGTGCTGTACTGGGCGGAAACTCTAACAGCAGCAGTTCTGCAGGTAGCAGTATTATCAATGGCATTCTGAATAATGTAATCGGTTCAGGTGCCTTCAGTAAGCAGGATCTCTGTGCCCATACCTGGAAGTACAGCAAGCCGGGATGCGCCTTTACCTCTGAGAATCTCCTGGCACAGGCTGGCGGTGAGATTGCTGCCAACAAGGTAGAGGAGAAGTTGGGTGAGTATTACAGCAAGTTTGGTTTCAGCGGCTCAAATACCTATTTCACCTTCAAAACTGATGGAACTTTCGCTGCCAAGATTGATGGCAAGTCATGGCAGGGCAATTATACTTTTGATGAGAAGACTCACGCCATTCAGATGAAGGGATTAATCTTGAGTATGTCGGGTTATGCTACGAAGACTGCCAATGGCATCAGCCTGCTCTTCGACCAGAAGAAGTTGCTCAACCTCATCAAGACCATCGGTTCCCTCAAGGGTAATTCTACGCTCAGCGCTCTCGGTACTATCGCCAATAATTACGATGGTATGCGTGTAGGTTTCGAGATGACTAAGTAATCCTGAAGGATAGAATCCATTACTGAGCCTTCTGTTGGAGTGGGCTCAGTAGATGATAATCGCCCTGTAAGAAGTAAAGCATCTTTCAAGCTATGCTTTGCTCTTTACAGGGCGATTTTTATTGTTTATTTCACGCTCAGTTTCATTGTCTTTACATCCTTGCTGTTGGTTCCTATCATAATCTGGAAGTCGCCAGGTTCTATCACGTGCTTCAGATCTGCGTTGTAGAACTTGAGCATATCTGGGGTGATATCAAAGCTTACCTCCTTGCTCTCACCTGCTGCCAGATGGATGCGCTGGAAACCTTTCAGTTCCTTTACAGGACGGGAGATGCTGGCTACCATGTCACGGATGTAGAGCTGCACAATCTCGTCGGCATCGCGGGAGCCATTGTTCTTAACGGTGACGCTAGCTGTAATCTTCTTGCCATCCTGCCATTCGGTAGCCTCCTCATTGCTGATGCCGGTCTCCTGGCTGCTCAGGCGGAAGTTGCTGTATGAAAAGTAGGTATAGCTCAAGCCGTAACCGAAAGGATAGAGCGGACCATTGCTTACATCCAGACAGTTGCTGGCAAACTTGGCAAACTTCTCATTATCGTCTGCTACAGGGCGGCCGGTGTTCTGATGGTTGTAGTAGAGAGGCTCCTGACCGGTAGTCTTAGGCATCGAAGTGGTGAGCTTACCCGATGGCGATTTGTCGCCAAAGATGACATCGCAGAGTGCATCGCCCATCTCTGAACCTCCAAACCATACATTCATGATGGCTGGTACATGGGCTTTCTCCCAAGTAAGAACCGTAGGACGGCCTGCAAAGTTGAGGAGCACTACAGGCTTGCCCGTCTTCAGGAGTTCGGCAAGCAGTTCGCGCTGTACGTCCGGCATCTCCAAGTTGGTACGGCTACCGCATTCGCCGCTCATCTCGGCACTTTCGCCCATAGCACATACTATCACGTCGGCCTCTTTCGCAATCTTCAGCGCTTCAGCCTTCATCTCAGCCTCGTTGCCCCAGTTGATTGGCTTGCCGCATTCGCCGTTTTGCTGCAGTTCCTGATTGCGCCAGATATTGCTTCCCTGGGCATATAATAAGGTGGCTTTTCCGGCAAGTGCATGCTCCATTGCCTCCTTGATGGTGGTATATTTAGATGGTACCTGTGCCACGCTCCATGTACCGGCTATGTTGTTTCGGGTGTCGGCAAGCGGACCTATCAGGGCTATCTTTCCTTCCTTCTTCAGTGGCAGGATATTGCCTTCGTTCTTCAGAAGCACGAAGGTCTCTGCTGCTACATCGCGGGCTGCCTGACGGTTCTCTGCGGTGTAAATCTCGCTCTTGCTGCGCTTGGTGTTGCAGTAGCGGTAAGGGTCGCTGAACAAGCCCAGTTTATATTTCGCTTCCAGAATGCGGCGACAGGCGATGTTCACATCCTCCTCGCTCACCTTTCCTTCTGCTATGCTCTTAGCCAGATGCTTTACGAAGGCGTTGGAACACATATCCATATCGGTACCCGCCTTCAGTGCCTGTTCTGAAGCCTCCTGGATGTCTTTTGCCGTTCCGTGCTGCAGAATCTCGGCGATAGAAGCGTAATCGGTAACTACGAAACCGTTGAATCCCCACTGTTTTCTCAAGACATTGGTCATCATCCATTTGTTGGCTGTAGCAGGTATGTAGTCGATGAGATTGAATGAAGACATCACGCTGCCTACGCCAGCCTTCACCACTGCCTCGTAAGGTGGCAGATACTGGTTCATCATGCGCACGCGGCTCATATCTACCGTGTTATATTCCTTACCGCTCTCAACGCCTCCGTACAGGGCAAAATGCTTCAGACAGGCCATGATGCGGTTGGCTCTCAGAATCTCTTCTGTGCGCATATCTACGCCCTGGTAGCCCTGGGTCATCGCTGCTCCCATCACGCCGCTCAGATAAGGATCCTCGCCATTTCCTTCGCTTATTCGTCCCCAGCGGGCATCGAGCGCAATGTCTACCATAGGAGAGAAAGTCCAGTTGATGCCGTCGGCACTTGCTTCCTTGGCTGATACTTCGCCTACCTTCTTCATCGCCTCGGTATCCCATGAGCAGGAGAGGGCGAGAGGGATAGGGAACATCGTTTCGTAACCATGAATCACGTCCATACCTACGAGCAGCGGGATGCCCAGACGGCTGTTCTTGATGGCGATTTCCTGCAGAGCCTTGATCTTGTCGAGCCCTTTGATATTGAAAACTCCGCCCATGTTGCCCTGGGCGATATCGCTGCCTACCTGAGTATCAAGTGCGCCGCCGGTGGTGATGTCGCCAGCTACCATCAGGTTCAGCTGACCTATCTTCTCCTGTAGCGTCATCTTCGCCATCAGTTGGTCGATATACTCCTTCATGGGTAGAATCTTGCCTTTCTTGGTTGTGGCAGTTACTTTTTTCTTAGGGGCTGCGGTATGGGCGAAAGCAGGTGCTGCCATAGTACCAGCCAAAAGAAATGTGAGTGATAAAAGTGCTGTTCTCATTGTTTATTATGTTAATTGTTATTTTTATGTTTATCTTTTGCAAAGATAATAAAAAAGATGATACGATGCGCGATAGGAATGTTAAAATGTGGATGAATTTTTCTTTTTTAGATAGAAATATATCTGATAATGAGATGGATAAGAAAAATGGAGAATATATAAAAAGTGGATGCGGTATAGACGAAAAATGCGAAGATATCTACATTTCTTCTATATTTGATTTGTCGTTTCCGATTTTTTTATTACTTTTGCACGTGAAACCTCATGAAAATAAATCAATCTTAAACGGAATCAAGTTGATGTATCGCGTAAATGAATTATGGGGAAAGGCATTCTTCTTCCTGCTCTTTGTCTTGATGCCTCTTTCTCTTGCAGCAAAAACAACAGATAATATAGAGCAGCTTTTTCAGAGTCTGGACAACGCCATTGCCCATTCGGCTGATTATGTGAAGGTACGTGAAGCCCGAATTCGCGATTGGGAGCAGAAACTGAAGACCGCCAGGCGGCTAAGCAGTAAGTATGATGCCTGTTTTGCGCTCTTTGAGGAATACCGCTCCTACAAGAATGACATGGCGCTGAAATACATCAACCAGTGTATGGAACTTGCCTTCAGAATGGGCGATAAAAAGAAGGTGGAAAATGCCAAGGCGCTGCTTGCTTTCCAGGAGTCGACCACGGGCGATTATGCCGAATCGTACGACCTGCTGAAGTCTGTCAATATCGCTGATCTTGATGCTGAGGGCAAACGCAACTACCTCTGGGCTTGCCAGCACCTGTATGGCGAGATGGCATATTATTCCAACGTTCCTTCCTTGAAGAAATATTATGCCGGCAAGCGTAATGCCTATCAGGCTGCAATAGACAGCACATTCAGCCATGATGATGACCTTTATCTGCAGATGCAGGAGGTGAGGGCACGCGATGCAGGCAATATGAAGGAGGCTTTGCGATTGAGCGATAAGCGGCTGGCGATGACGAAACCGGGCACCCATCAGTATGCCATTGTACAGTTTTATCGCGGCTTGACCTACAATCAGTTTGGCGATGAAGAGCAGTTTTTCAGCTGCCTCTTGCGTTCTGCTATCTGCGATGTCCAGTTGGCTGTGATGGACCAGGGGTCGCTCTGGGAACTCGCCAATCTGCTCAATGCCGAACCGGGCGAGCAGAAGCGCTCTCACGAGTATATCAAGTTTGCCTGGAAGTCGGCTACCGTTTTCAATACGCCTATCCGCAGCCGCCAGATCATGCCTGTGCTCACGCAGATTGAGGAGGGATATCAGAAAGAACTTTCTTCGAGCAACCAGCATCTGCGGCTCATGGTAGCATGTTCTGTCCTGCTTCTCTTTGTGGTTATGCTCTTGCTCTACTATGTCAACAAGCAGCGCAAGCGCATTGCTGCGGCCCATCATAAGCTGAAGGAAACCAACCATGCCTTGCAGTTGGCAAATGAGCGTCTTAACGAGATGAACCATTCTCTCAACGAGATGAATCAGTCACTCAACGAGAGTAACAAGATGAAGGAAGTATATATTGGTCGATTCCTGCGCCTTTGTGCCATCTATGTCGACAAGATAGAGACCATGCGCAAGCGAGTAGTGAAACTGGTGAAGGCAAGAGAACTCAACAAGTTGCTGGAGCAGATGCAGGCTGGCGAGGCCTACATGGGCGAGCTGTATGAGTATTTCGATTCCGCCTTCCTGAAGCTCTTCCCTGACTTTGTTGAGGAGTTCAATGCCCTCTTGAGGCCTGAAGAGCGTATCGTGCTCGAAGATGACAGCCGTCTTTCTACCACTCTCCGTATCTTTGCCCTTATCCGTCTGGGCATCGAGGACAGTTCTAAGATTGCCGAGTTCCTTCACTATTCAGTGAACACTATCTATAATTATCGCGCCAAAATCAAGAATAGTGCCATCTGTGACAGGGAAGAGTTCGAGCAGCGTGTGAAGCAGATTGGCATGAAATAAGCCTTTCTGGGCGTGATGGGTGAAATGTGCTGCAAAGGTACAACATATTTCTGTTACTGCCAAAAATCGCGCTGCAGAGTCCTGTTAAACGGATTTAACACTCGCGTTTTCCCGAGCCAATAAAGCCTACTCATAGTTTTAGCAGGAGAGAAACTATGAGTAGGCGAGCAGATATCAATAAGTTTTACCGGAAGAGAAGATAGGTTTGCTGATGGACGTATTTGTTTTTATCAGGTAGACCTAAGCGTCACAACTGTCACGCTGTAACGCTTTGCTCTTTTTCTCCGAAGATCATCTGAAATCTTGTTACTTGAAATGATATGTCAAGTTTTTTTACAAGCATAGAACCTTGACGCCTGAAAATCCAAAGTTCCTTTCAGGGCGTATGGCGCAAACTTGCGAAAATTCAGGAGTGAGCCCACTTTAAAAAGTAAGGCTTGTTTTAAATGTTTATATTTCACGAAAATAATCTCTGATTTATGCCGTTGTCTGGAATATTTTCGTATCTTTACACCATCAATCAAACAGAAAGACTATGTTTAAAAAGACAGATCCGAATCCTCAGTTAGATATATTCACGGCTCCCTCAATGCAGTTAGGAAGTCGTGCTTCAAAGAAGTATTCTGACCCCAACGCATGGCATAACCAGTTCTATAGCCACGTGACAACGAAGATTGACGAGGAGATATTCAAGCCATTGTTCCCTGAAGGCAAGACCCGTTATAGGGGCTTGCTCAAACATCGCATGCATGCATATAGCAGATGTATGTGGGTGGACGACTTTTTCGTCTTCTACCGACGCATTCGTTTTCCGATTACAAATGTACTAAAAAAATAGTTGGTAACAACCTGTTGATAAATAAAAGTGGATTCGGGAAGTTGAAAGTTTTCTTATGTTTCTGATTATCAGTGTTGTGCGAGAAATATGACGATCGAAATCAGTGGACGATTTGTGAAACGGAATTTCGCGACAAGTGCGCTTTCATCCGTCTTGTGTGTCGAAGAAAAATAGAATTGTGTTTTTGTGCGATTTTGCTTCCGTTCGTATGTTGTCCACTTTCTTCTTATCCTTGATTATTCTTTAAATAGCTGAATATTAGCGGTTTGTGATTTTTGCAGCACTTCTGTTGTTCCACTTTTCCATTTTATGCCGAAAAATGGGTGGATTTTTTGCTTAATTTTGCGGCAACAATCAGATTTTTTTTATAATTTTAAAAACTTTAATGCGTATGAAACATTTGAATTTACTTCTGTTTGCATCTTCCATGATGTTCGTGGCGCCTGCTTATGGTCAGAACTATAAACAGGTATGGGCGGACGAGTTCGACAACGTGGGTTCAGTAGACGAAAGAACCTGGAACTTTGAGACTGGAAACTATAACAACGGATTTGGCAACTGGGAGTTGGAAAACTATTCGAAGGCCAACGCCACCGTAGGTTTCGCACCCGACGGAACCACCAAGGCACTCATCATCTCTGCTAAGCCCGATCTTACTTCGGCACGACTCTTCACCAAGGACAAGGTGTCGTTCAAATATGGTAAGTTGGAAACACGCATCATGATCCCTAAGACTGCCAATGGTTTGTGGCCTGCCTTCTGGCTGCTTGGCAACACGGGAACATGGCCTTCGTGCGGTGAAATCGACGTTTTGGAGATGGGACATGCTGACGGAATCAAGAACGGCACTCAGGAGAAATTATATAGCGGCGCTTGCCACTGGGGTGTTTATCAGAATGGAGGCTATCCCAACTATGGCAAGTTCACTACCTCGCCTACGAGCCTGCAAGACGGCCAGTTCCACAAGTTTGTATTGGAGTGGACGCCCGATGTCATCAACATGTATCTCGACGACGCTGCTAAACCTTATTATAGCATGGACATCAGAGACAGAAGTCTGAATACATCGCCAGGCAACTATTTCAACAAGCAGTTCTATATGCTCGTCAACTTGGCGATAGGCGGCACCTTCACAGGCGTGTCCGATCGTACAGCCGTTACTGCCCTCAATTCTGGCGAGAAGAAGATGTATGTAGACTATATTCGCCTTTACCAGAAGGAGGGACAGGAGTGCTACACCGTCAACGGAAAAACCGTCGATAATATGAACGAAGACACACATTTCGAGGACACAACCACCGAGTTAGGAGAATATGGCTACAAGTCGCTCGATGCTGCAGGTAAGTCGGTCTTCGACTTCTCTAAAGGTTCAGACTACGTCATTATCAGCGCTTCCACCGGTGTAATGGAGCAGATGGGGACTGAGAAAATCAAAGCCGACTATTCGGTAGACAACACCAAGCAGCACCTCTATATCTGGGACAACACCTATACACCAAGCGCTGGAACAGGTGTCAATTCCTTCGGACTCAACGAGGCATACTCTGTTTATACCGTTAATACCAATACAACATGGTCAGGATTGGGCTTTGCCGGAGTGAAAGACCTCTCCATGCTCGACGATAGCTACTATCTCCACTTCTCGGTGAAAGGCGACGATGCCCTGCTGCATAGCTCTCATGCCTTTGGCGTGGGCGATGCTCGCTTCACCATCGGCAATAACCCTGTGGATGGTTCCATGATTGTGGGCGACTACAAACGCGACGGCGAGTGGTATAGCTTCGATATTCCTTTCCGACTGATTAAGAAGATGGCAGGAATTGTGTTCCCCGACAAGGACGGTGGTGCTGCTGCCTATAGTCAGAATGCTTTCTGCGCGCTCAGTGGTGGAAATGCAGGCACAAAACTTACCTTCGACAATGTGTTCTTCTATAAGAAGCAGGGTGGCAGCGAGACTCCTGATGTCGACGCTACGCTCGGAGAATTTGGATCCAAGTCGCTCAACGCCGAAAACCAGTCGACTTTCGACATTGCATCGGGTTCCGACTACGTGCTCATCGCCACTGGCAGCACCTTTGCCAATCAAGTAAAGGACGCAGGCAAGGTAAAGGCCGACTACAATGTCGACAATAGTCGCTATAACTTCAACCTCTGGGAGAACACCATGACAGGCGCTACACCCACAGGCACCAACAGCTTCGGCTACAACGAGGAATACTCCTGCGTGAAGGTTGCTGGCGGAAAAGGTTGGTCGGGTGCAGGCTATGCTCCTGCAGCAGCCACCGATATGAGCATGATAGACGACAGTTACTGGCTCCATTTCTCAATGAAGACAACCAATGAGATCAGCAAGAGCGCTCCTTATGCCATCGTCATTGGCGAGAATGCTCACTTCACCATTGGCGCTGCTCCTTTCGAAGATGGAGGTAAGAAATATGCAATTCTTGGCGATTTCTATCGCAACGGCGAATGGTACAGCTTCGATATTCCAATGACAGAAATCAAGAAATATGGCACTCCTGCCTTCTGGGGTAACAGTTCTTACCAAAATAACATCCTGAGTGTCCTTGCTGGCGGAACCAACGGTGTAGAGGTGAATCTCGACGGTGTCTTCTTCTACAAGAAGATTACTACTGGTATCCAGGCTTCTACTGCAGATAAGAAGCAGCAAGCCAAGGTGCTCGGCATCTACGACCTCACTGGCCGCCGTGTCAGTGATATGAATGCTGGTGGCATTTACATCGTACGAACCAACCAAGGAAACTTTAAGGTGAAAAAGTAATATTTAAAGGTAAAAAAGTAAAAACAACTTTCTCAAATGGGGAAGTTAAGATAACTTCCTGAACTTTCGCATATCAGGAAGTTAAAGGAGTTAAGGGAGTTAAGACGTATGTCTTGCTGCTTAAAAAATACGCCAAAAAGACTGTTGTCTTAACTCCTCAGCGACCGTAGGGAGCGATAACTCCTTTAACTTCTGAGCTTGCGAAAATTGAGTACTGAGTCCACTTTAAAAAGGGACATATTTTGAATCCAGTCTGGCCAGTGTGGTCAT
>ENA-OYYW01000336-OYYW01000336.1-human-gut-metagenome-genome-assembly--contig:-NODE-336-length-15593-cov-48.739928_pt1 | contig 15593 bp, 8 predicted proteins | sample MGYA00243254_ERZ653459 | MGnify/ENA primary metagenome ERZ653459 (study PRJEB26926, sample SAMN06164952) | human gut metagenome | biome: ENVO:00009003; feature: ENVO:2100002; material: ENVO:00002003...
GAATCCTTGCCGTTATGCAGATAGAAGTCTACACGAACCACGTGGTTGATGTCGGCATTGCCCTTCACCTTTATGTGTCGGGTCTTGCTGTACATCATCGTGTCGCGGCGTGAAGGATAGGATACGAGCTCGATGAGGTCTTTGGTAGAGTTGCTGCCCACATAATAGATGCCTACACTGTCTTTTCCGTTCTTGATGGCAGCAATCTTCGCCATCTTCTTGGCATGAGCCGCAGAGGTATCTATCGGGTAAAACTCGCTGGCAGCTACCGTGTCGCCGTCATGCTGGTCGGGTGCAAACTTGCAGCTGGTACTGGTTGTTGTGATAGTGGCAGTGGCGGCGAGGGCTGCCGCAAAATATAATATCTTTTTCATTGTCTGTTATTTCCTTTCTTTTTGAATTTTTGTTTGCTTTATGCCTTTTCGGCTGCAAAAGTACAAAAAATAGTTTGAACGAGGGTATGGATGGGGAAACATTTTTTGCCAAAATGTTGAAAAGGGGGTGGAATGGGCGCGGAGGATAGAATTCGGTGCAAAGATACGAATTTTCTCTGATACTGCAAAAATTGGGGGTGTGATAAGGAAATGTTTGAACTATGCTTTCAGATTGAAAGTAGTTAAACTTCCTTACTCATAGTTTTGCGGGTGACAACTCATAGTTTTATGGGTGACAACTCATAGCTTTACTCTCTTAAAGTATAGGGTTAAGCTGTAAAACAGGCATTTATGAGGGTTATGATGTTTCTTACTAGAATGACTCAGTTCCTCAATAACTCAGTTCCTCAGTTTTTCTCTGACCCTTCACTTTTGTCTTTATTTAGAAGTTTATTATATATATATATTTATATATATATATAATAATATATAATATATAACAATTTAAAACAACTTTGAACTATAAGGACTATATACCCCCTAGAAAAAAACTGAGGAACTGAGTTATTGAGGAACTGAGTCAATGATAGAGACTTAGAATCTTACTCTTGATACTGTTGAATATGTGCTTATATTAAAAGCTAAGTATCAGATTATCAGATAAATAAAACACTTGACGCCCTAAAATAGGGCGTCAAGTGTTTATTGTGATACCCATACCCCCTAAAACAGGGGGCATGGGTATGAAAAGAATTTCGTTACATTGAACTTTCAAATCGTAACTTGATAAAATCTGGCTGATTTACATCTCAACCACTACTTCATGCTTGCCTTCAGAGCAAGGAATGATGGTGCCTGAGATAGGAGTGCCATCCACTGTAATCTGCTTCACGCCCTTCTGGTTTCCGCTAGGATTCTTTACTGTGATATGGTATTCGCCACCACGGAACTTGCGGGTTACCTCATACTCCTTAGCGGTGCTTGGGAGACAAGGATCGATGAGCAAACCTTCATAATCTGGCTTGATGCCGAGGATGAATTCTGATACTGTATACCACATCCATGCCGCTGTACCGGTGAGCCAGGAGTTCTTTCCTTCGCCCGGTTTGGCTGCATCCTTACCGGCTACCATCTGGCAGTTTACGTAAGGCTCTACCTTGTGAAGTGTCTGATATTTTTCCTCTACATAGCTAGGCAGAATCTTGGTATAATGGCTCCAGGCATCGTTGCCTCGACCGGCTACAGTCTCTCCGATGATGACCCAAGGATTGTTGTGGCAGAAGATACCGGCGTTCTCCTTGTAACCTTCAGGATAAGAAGAAATCTCACCCATTTCTACATGATAGGTGGTGTAAGCTGGGTTGTTCAGCACCAGTCCGTGCTCGCATTCCAGTCGTTTCTTGCTGCTGTCCAGTGCTTTATCGCAGAGTCCTTCTTCCAGACCGATACCAGCCATCGTACACCAGCCCTGGCTCTCGATGAAGATTTTGCCTTCCTCGTTCTCATCACTACCAATCTTGTTGCCGAAGAAATCGTAAGCGCGGAGGAACCATTCTCCGTCCCATCCATGCTGCTTCACAGCCTCGTTCATCTCATCTACAGCCTGCTGCATGCGCTCGGCTTCTGTCAAATAATCTTCCTCTGCAAGACCGGCTATTTCGCCCTCCTTGCTTTCCAAAGCTTCCTTGGCAAGCTGCTTGCACAGAGCCACATAATCCTTGCCGGTAACCACGAACAGACCGGCTATCATCAGACTCTCTGCCTTGCTTCCTTCGCCCTTGTTTTCGGTGGTCTGGAAACTCTCGTTAGGGTCCCAGGAGAAGCAGTTCAGGTTCAGACAGTCGTTCCAGTCGGCTCTTCCGATGAGTGGCAACTTGTGCGGACCCAGGTTGTTGATAACATGGTTCATCGAAATCTTGAGGTGCTCGAAGAGGCTTACTTCTGTGCCTGGCTGGTTGTCGAAAGGCACCTGTTCAGCGAGGATAGAGAAGTCGCCCGTCTCCTTGATATAGGCTACGGTACCGAAGATGAGCCAGCAAGGGTCGTCGTTGAAACCGCCACCGATATCGTTGTTGCCACGTTTGGTGAGCGGCTGATACTGGTGGTAGCAGCCACCGTCAGGGAACTGGGTGCTGGCGATATCGATGATGCGCTGGCGGGCACGGGTAGGTATCTGATGAACGAAACCTACGAGGTCCTGGTTGGAATCGCGGAAGCCCATGCCTCGACCGATGCCGCTTTCGAAGAAACTTGCTGAGCGTGACATACAGAAGGTAATCATGCACTGATACTGGTTCCAGATGTTCACCATGCGGTCTAACTTGTCGTTGCCGCTCTTCACGGTGAAGATGTTCAGCAGGTTATCCCAGTACTGGTTGAGTTCTGCGAAGGCAGCATCCACCTTTTCGGTGGTATCAAACTTGGCGATAAGCTGATGAGCTTTCTCCTTGTTGATTACCTTCTTGGCGCTGAACTTCTTGTCCTGCTCGTTCTCCACATAGCCCAGCAGGAAGATGAGGTCGCGGCTCTCGCCTGGCTGCAGGGTAACCTCGATATAATGAGATGCGATAGGGCTCCAGCCGTGGGCAAAGCTGTTGCGTGGCTTGCCTTCCATCACAGCCTCAGGCTCGGCAAACTCGTTATAGAGTCCGATGAAGCTCTCGCGGTCGGTATCGTAGCCCTGAATCTCGGTATTCACTGTGTAGAAAGCATAGTGGTTGCGGCGCTCACGATATTCGGTCTTGTGATAGATGGTAGAACCTTCTACCTCTACTTCGCCCGTAGAGAAGTTGCGCTGGAAGTTCTCCATGTCGGTAGCAGCATTCCAGAGGCACCACTCTGCAAAGGAGAACACTTTGAGGGTCTTCACCTCCTCAGTCTGGTTCTTCAGCGTCATCTTCTGCACCTCAGCCCATGTATGGAGCGGTACGAAGAAAAGCACACTCGCCTCCACGCCGTTCTTGCTGCCCGTGATGCGGGTATAGTTCATGCCGTGGCGGCACTCGTAGCTGTCGAGTGGTGTCTTGCAAGGTTTCCATCCCGGGTTCCATACGGTATCGCCATCTTTGATATAGAAATAGCGACCGCCGTTATCCATCGGCACACCATTGTAGCGATAACGGGTGATGCGACGGAACTTGGCATCCTTGTAGAAGGAATAACCACCTGCTGTGTTTGAGATGAGCGAGAAGAAATCCTCGTTACCCAAATAATTGATCCAAGGCCATGGGGTCTTTGGGTCAGTAATCACGTATTCGCGATTGGCGTCATCAAAATGACCATACTTTTTTTCTGCCATTGTTTTTTTAATGTTATTTCTTGGTAAAATATACTATTTTGGTGCAAAGATAGTAAAAAGTTTAAGTTTCGGGGTTAGAAAACAGTTTTTTTTTGTATTTTTGCAATGAAAAGTTTGATGATTATCATCATTCTATAAACATTTTATATAGTTGGCTTATGAAAAGAAACATTTTATCACTTCTGATAGCCCTCTTTGCTACAATGCAGGTAGCGGCTCAGACATACGACAACTTGTGGAAGCAAGCTGAAATCAATGCTCAGAAGGACCAGCCTAAGAGCGAAATCGCGGTGATGAAGAAAATCATCGCCAAGGCTTCTGCGGCTAAAGACTACGGTCAGCTGCTGGCGGCTGAGATGAGGCAGGTGATGCTCTGGAAAGAGATTTCTGCAGACTCACTGACGCCGAATGTGAAGCGGATGGAGGCTGAAGCTTTGAAGACAAATGACCCGATGCTGAAAGCGGTGAGATATGCTGTGCTCGGCAAGGTATATCATGATAATCCGTATGGAATAGAAGTGGATGAGGCTTCTTTGGAACAAAGGGAGGATGCTTCTTATTATCAAAGTCAGCGAAAGGTAAACCTGAAGAAGAGCCAGGAGTTCTTCAAAAAAGCGATGGCGCACCCAGAGCTTCTTGCCAAGCATGCTTCTACTGAGTATGTGCCGCTGACTCTAAAAGGGGTGGACGGAAGTTCCTTCAAGAATGATTTGCTGCATCTCATCGGATTCGAGGCAGACAGCAAGGAGGCGTATCTGCAGCTGTACACCTATTATAATAAGGTGGGCAATCGGGGTGCGGCTTGTCTCTGTGCCTATAAGCTCATCGAGAAATACCGCCAGGACGACGTGAGAGAGGTGAAGAAATCGAAGTATCTGCAGACCATCGACTCGCTCATCCAGATTTATCAGGATATTCCGGAGGCAGGCGAACTTGCCGTGGAGCATTTCCGCTTCATGGAAGGTGCTACCGATGCCAAACCGCAGGATAAGCTCAACTATATCAACTATGCGCTGAGCCGCTGGGGTGAATGGTCGAGAATGAACGAACTGAGAAATGCGCAGAAGCGACTTACCGAACCGATGTTCCGGGTGAAGGATATGCCGCAGGTATTGCAACCTGGGGAGAAGGTTTGGGTGCAGCTGGATGTGCGTAATCTCCAGAACCTGAAAATCAGCATCTCCCGCCTCAATATTACGGCAGATAACGATTATAATGCGCAGGATGAGGCTACCTATAAGATGCTCCTGAAGAAGACTACGAAGCTGCATCAGAAGGATTTCAGCCGCAACTACTACGGTCGGCCGGATTATGAAACGGTGAAGGATTCCATCGAAATCGGTGGCAATCTGCCACTGGGTGCCTATCTGATGGAGGTGACTTCGGATAATACCGGCATCGCTCCGCAGCGAGAACTCTTCTATGTCAGCAATCTGGCGGTGATGATCCAGCAGTTGCCTGATGACAAACATCGCTATGTAGTGGTGAATGCTACCGATGGACAGCCTATCGCCGGGGCGAAGATAGAACTCTACGACCAGCGGTATGATTTCAAGACGAAGAAGGACAAGCGAATAGTTCATGCCCGCTTGACAACAGATGAGAACGGAGAGGCTTACTTCAAGAATGTGGATGGAAACGTCTTGATTTCCACCAGCAATGACAAGTTTACGCCTGCCAAGGATATCTATCTTTCTCGCACCCGCTATTACGAACGGAAGGATGACAAGATTAAACATCAGCTGTTTACCGACCGCAGCATCTATCGTCCGGGTCAGACCGTGCATGCCTCAGCCATTTCCTACATCGTGAAGAAGGGCTTGGATGCCAGCGTGCCTGGCAAGAGCATGGAACTGAAGTTTGTCCTGAGTGATGCCAACTGGAAGCAGGTGGCAGAACAGAAGGTTACGACCGATGAATATGGTACGGCTTCGGTAGATTTCGAACTCCCGAAGGAGGGAAAGACAGGACAGTATTCCATCTCCGTGAATGGTACAGCAAGCGAATATTTCAGAGTTGAGGAGTACAAGCGTCCAACCTTCGAGATTACCTTCCCGAAGGTGAACGAGAAATATAACTGGGGCGATACTGTAGTGGTGAAGGCTACAGCCAAGACCTATGCCGGTGTGCCTGTGCAGGGTGCCAAGGTGGAGTATCAGGTGACCCGCAGAAACCAGCTTTGGTGGTGGGGCGCAGGATCTGCCGGACAGTTGGTGAAGACCGACAGTTGCGTGACTCGTGAGGACGGAACCTTCGACGTAGAGATTCCGCTGGAGGCTTCCTTGTCAGGAAAAGACGAGGTTGATATGAGCGATTTCATGCGCATCGCCCGTTTCTTCAACTTCGAGGTCTCAGCCATCGTTACCGACATCAGCGGCGAGAGCCACGAGGGCGTGATGAGTCTGCCTCTGGGCACCAAGCCAACCATCCTCACGGTGAATCTTCCTAAGCGTATCGAAACAGACAGTCTGAAGACGGTGACCTTCGCTTACCGCAATGCCAGTGGTATGCCGATTTCTAGTAGGTTGAAATATCGAATTGATAAGGGCGAATGGAAGGATGCCGAGGCGAATGTACCGGTTTCTATCAAGGAATATGCTTCTTCTGCATCATCTGCCTCTTCTTCCCTCGTTTGGAAATCTGGCGTTCATCAGTTGGAGGCAATCTGCGGACAGGATACCCTGCAGCAGAAATTCACCCTTTTCAGCATGAAGGATACCCATCCGGTGGAGCCAACCACCGAATGGTATTATCAGACGGCGAAGACTTTCCCTCGTGATGGTAAGCCGGTCTATATTCAGGTGGGCTCTTCGGAGAACGGAGCGCACATCGTATATTCCATCATCGCCGGCAACAAACTGCTGGAGAAGGGCGCCTGGGAGTTGGGCGACAGCATCGTGACTCTGCCTTTCACCTACAAGGAGGAATATGCGTCGGGCATCGTACTGAACTATAGTTTCGTGAAGCAAGGCAAGTGCTATACCCGAATGATGAGCATCGCCCGTCCTTTGCCTGAGAAGAAACTGAATATCGCCTGGAAGACCTTCCGCAACCGTCTGACCCCTGGACAGAAGGAGGAGTGGACGCTGAAGATTACCACCCCTGATGGCAAACCAGCCAAGGCGCAGCTGATGAGCGTACTCTATGACAAGTCGCTCGACCAGATAGCCCCGCATTCCTGGAATCTCTCCCTGGGCTTCTATCAGAGTCTGCCAAACTGCTACTGGAAGCACAACCTCACTTTCCGTTCATCTTACTTGAATGGCGTTTATCCTACCAAGTATTATGACGAGAAGGGACTGGATGTAGATAAGTTTGATGGCAAATTCTTTAGCTATTATGCTTATATGCAAGCGGTGGAGCTGAGCAAGTTGGAACGTTCTCTTGGCGGAACCGTAGAGTCTGTTCGTATAAAGAAAGACGAGCTGGTTCAGGAAGAAGGGAGGGTCATGAAAATTCGTGGGAGTAATATGACCCGTGTCGGAGCGGCTGCTCCATCTGCCAACAAGGTTTTTGATGTAGTAGAGGAGATGCCGCAGTTTGCCGGTGGTTCTGGCTCAGATGCAAGACAATTCCTCGACAAGGTGCAGGTGCGTGAGAATATGAACGAGACCGCCTTCTTCTATCCTGCCTTGGAGAGCGACAACAATGGCAACGTAGCCATCAGGTTTACCCTGCCGGAGAGCGTGACTACCTGGAAGTTCATGGGCTTGGCTCATGACAAGGAGATGCGCAACGGTTTGCTGGTGGATGAGGCTGTGGCTCAGAAGACCGTGATGGTGCAGCCTAACATGCCTCGCTTCCTGCGTGAGGGCGATAAGAGCACCATCGTGGTGAAACTCTTCAATACTTCCGACAAGAAGGTGAGCGGCAACACCCGTATGCAGATTCTTGACCCGGAGACCAACAAGGTGGTTTGGCAGAAGACACAGAACTACAGCATTGATGCCGAGGGCTCTGCTACCATCTCCTTTGATGTCCAGGGACTGAAAGAAGGCGTATATATTAATAAGGTGGTGGCTGCCGGTGATGGCTACAGCGATGGTGAACAGCACTATCTGCCGGTTTTGAGCAACCGTGAACTCGTGGTGAACACCCTGCCTATCACCCTGCATCAGAAGGGTGAGCAGAACTTCGACCTGAGCAAACTCTTCCTGAACAAGGAGGGCAAGCAGGCGAAGGGCGCTGAAGAGGCAAAGGTAACCATCGAGTACACCAATAACCCAAGTTGGCTGATGGTGAAGGCGCTGCCAGCCATCAGTAATCCGGATGAGGAGGACGCCATCTCGCTGATGTCTGCCATCTATGCCAATACTATCACAAACCATGTACAGAAGCATCTCTCGCTGGAAAATCTCACTCAGGAGAGCATCCGCCTGCAGAATCAGGTGGAGAAGCTGAAGAAGTTGCAGAACCCTAACGGTTCCTTCTCCTGGTGGAAGGGAATGAAGGGCAGCCGGTATATGACTACATCGGTAGCCGAAATGATGGTTCGATTGAATGCCATCGCAGGTGTGCAGAAATCAACCGCTCGGATGCTGACTTCCGCCATCGATTATCTCTCCTGGCAGACAGCACAGGAAGTAAGAGAAATGAAGAAGCAGGAGGAGAAAAAGCAGAAGGTGAATCCTAGCGAACAGGCGCTGCATTATCTCTACATCCTTTCGGTGGATGGCAGAAAGATGAAGCAGAATCTGGAGCAGGATAAGGCTTATCTCCTGGACAAGATGTCGAAGATGACCGGTGATTTCTCCATCTATGGCAAGGCGCGTGCTGCCGTGGTACTCGCCAGAAACAGCCAGCAGAATGCTGCTTACCGCGAGAAGGCAGGCGAATATCTGCAGAGCGTGAACGAATATGCCGTTTACCGCGAGGAGATGGGCCGCTACTACGATACCCGCAAGGCACTCTACAGCTGGAGAAACTATAAGATTCCTACCCAGGTATCCGTGATAGAGGCGATGCAGATGCTGAAGCCGAACGACAAGCAGACCATCGAGGAACTGCAGCGCTGGCTCCTGATGTCGAAACGCACCCAGGTTTGGGATACGCCGGTGAACACCGTGGATGCCGTCTACGCCTTTATGAAGGGCAATGAGAGCAACTGGAGCAGGAAGGCTGAGAATGCTGTGCTGAAACTGGATGGCAAGCTGCTGCCGATGCCGCAGGATTCCACTACTTTGGGCTATGTGAAGACCGAAAGACCGGGCAAGGCATCTAAGCTGAGCATCGACAAAAAGAGCGATTATACCAGCTGGGGAGCTGTCTATGCAGAGTTTAAGCAGCCTATCAGCGAAATCGGTTCCATGGAGTCGGGCATCAAGGTGCGCCGTGTCATCGTTCCAGCCGAATCTGAGAGCAAGGGCAATGCGCAGGTAGGCGAGAAGGTGAAGGTAACGCTCATCATCACCGCCGACCGCGACTACGACTTTGTGCAGATTACGGATAAGCGTGCGGCATGCCTGGAGCCGGTTAACCAGTTGAGCGGTTATCAGTGGAGCATAGGCTGCTATGTTTCTCCAAGAGACCATGCAACAAATTTCTATTTCGATCGTTTATCTAAAGGTAAGCACATCGTAGAAATGGAGTATTACGTGGATAGAAAGGGCGACTATCAGAGCGGAACTTGCACCGCTGAGTGTACCTACAGTCCGGAATTTGGTGGCCGCACAGAGACCTATGAATTGAAAGTTAATAATTGATAGTTAAAAGTTTATAGATTGATAATTTAAAATAGAATAGTATGAAACGGATGAATATATGGATGCTCTCAGCGCTGTTGGCGCTGCCTGCATCAGCACAGAAGATTACAACCCAGCACGAGGTAGTAGACTGCGGACAGGTGGTGTTCAACAAACCTGTAACTGCCGAATTCGTGCTGAAGAATGACGGGCTCAAGCCGTTGGTTATCAACAATGTATTGAAAAGCTGCGGCTGTACGGAGGTAGATTATCCGAAGACGAGCATTGCTGCCGGCGAAAGTTTCGTCATCAAGGCGGTATACGATGCCAAGCAGATGGGTACTTTCACCAAGCAGGTTTGTCTCTATACCAATGCGGGTGAAGACCCGTTCATCCTCTCTATGAGGGGAAAGGTAGTGGGCAGCGTAGTAGATTTCGCTGGTTCTTACGATGAGATGCTGGGTGTCATCAAGAGTGATGCCCAGGAGGTGGAGTTTGATGACGTGAACCGTGGCGACCGTCCGGTTCAGCGCATCCATATCTTCAATCCTACCGACGAATTACTGGAGCCGGTAGTGATGCATCTTCCTGACTATCTTCATGCTTTCGTATCGCCTTCCAAGGTAGCTCCGCGTCATTCTGCCGAAATCAGTTTCGTGCTGGATTCCAAGAAACTGCGCGACCTGGGCTTGAACCAGACATCGGTTTATCTCGGTGAACGTCCTGGCGATAGGATTGCGCCTGAGAAGGAAATCGTGGTATCAGCCGTTCTTCTTCCTGGTTTCGAGAACATGACTCCAGCCAAGAAGGCACTGGCTCCGAAGATAGAGATGTCTGCCACCGATCTCAATCTGGGTAGTTTCAATGGAAAGAAGAAGCTGAAGGGTGAGATTCTGATTACCAATAAGGGTAAGTCGGAACTGGATATCCGCAGCATGCAGATGTTTACGATGGGCTTGCAGGTGAACCTGAAGAAGAGTAAGATTCAGCCTGGAGAGACCGTTAAGATGAAGGTGACGGCTGTGGCTGCCGACTTGAAGAAATCGCGTGTCAGACACCCTCGTATCCTCATGATTACGAATGACCCTGAACATGCTAAGGTGGTGGTGAAGATTAATGTACAATGAATTAAAAACGAATATCGTGCAGATAGAAATAGATAACGGCAGTGGGTTCTGCTTTGGCGTAACCACTGCCATCAAGAAAGCTGAAGAGGAGTTGGCTAAGGGCGGTAAACTTTACTGCCTGGGCGATATTGTGCATAACGGTATGGAGGTGGAGCGCCTGCATGAAGCGGGACTCATCACGATAGACCATGAGCAGATGGAGGAACTGCAGGGCGTAAAGGTCTTGCTCCGTGCTCATGGTGAACCGCCTGAAACTTATGCCCTTGCCGAGCGAAACAACATCGAAATCATCGATGCTACCTGTCCTGTGGTGCTCCAGTTGCAGCGCCGCATCAAGAAGCAGTATGTCAACAATCCGGAGGCACAGATCGTGATTTTCGGCAAGAACGGCCATGCTGAGGTGCTCGGACTGGTGGGGCAGACGGAGAGTCATGCCATCGTGGTAGAGAAGTTTGAGGATGTGAAGCAGCTGAAGGAAACCGGTCAGCTGGATTTCTCTAAAGATATCTATCTTTACTCCCAGACTACCAAGAGTCTCGATGAGTTCCACCGCATCATCGAATACTGCCAGGAGCATATTGTTGAGGGCGCTGTATTCAAGAGTTTCGATACCATCTGCCGTCAGGTGGCTAACCGCATGCCTAACATCGCTGCCTTTGCCAGCAAGCATGATGTCATCCTCTTTGTGAGTGGCAGAAAGAGCTCGAACGGTAAGGTGCTTTTCAAGGAATGCAAGAGCGTGAATGCCAACAGCTACCAGATAGAAAGTGCCGACGAAATAGATATGAACTGGTTCAAGGATGTGGAAACGGTAGGTATCTGTGGTGCTACCAGTACGCCGAAGTGGCTGATGGAAGAGTGCAGGGAGAAGATTATCAAGGATAGTTCTGCTCTCTTATAGTGAGAGTTAAAGAGTTGATTATCAGTAACTTGATATACTTGATACGGTGTTTCACCGTATATGGGTAGAGGATAGTTTTATCGTTGATTGAAAAACTTAATATGCTGGTTATTAATTAGTTAACCCATTTGACGCTGTGTTTTACAGCGTCAAATGGGTTTATCTTTTATAAACTGTCTGAAAATAAAACAGGTGATAAATCTTCTCCCGAAGACCTATCACCTTCAAAAAACAGTAATTAACTCAAAATTTATAATCTATATCATTACTACCTTGTTAATATGGTTGCAAAGATACTAAAAAAAATTTTTTTTCCAAATCTTTTTCATCGAATAAAATAAATTTATCGGTAAAAGTTGTATATTTAACGTATTTTTGCATTAATAACCCGGCAGTCTCTTTTCTGTAGCTTATTCTGCTATTGCTTTTTGATATTGTTCCATCAGCCATGCCTTCTGTTCAGGAATGGTCATGGTGCTGTTGTCGAGCGTGATGGCATCATCAGCCTTTCTGAGTGGGGAAGTCTCGCGGTGGGTATCGATATAGTCGCGCTCCTCTACATTCTTCAGAATCGCATCGAAGTCGGCTGGCATTCCTTTCTCCTTCAGTTCATCGAAACGGCGCTGTGCTCTCACCTGTGAACTGGCTGTAACGAAAATCTTCAGTTCGGCATTAGGGAACACGGTGGTACCGATATCGCGGCCATCCATCACGATACCCTTGTCTTCGCCCATCTTCTGCTGCTGTTCTACCAGCGCCTCTCTGACGAAAGGAACGGCGGCAATCGGACTAACGTGGTTGGAAACCTCTAACGAACGGATTTCCTTTTCTACCAGTTCGCCGTTCAGATAGCAGTCTGGGCGACCGGTTGTTTCATTAAACTTGAATGAGATGCTGATGTTCTTCATCTCCTTCTGCAGTTCTTCAGTCTTTACGGCTCCATCTGCTTCGAAGAGCTGATGACGCAGCGCATAGAGAGTTACCGAGCGGTACATGGCGCCCGTATCTACATAAACATAACCTATTTCCTTGGCAAGATCCTTTGCCATCGTACTCTTACCGCAAGAAGAGTATCCGTCTATTGCTATTGTTATTTTCTTCATAATTTCGAACTAACTTTAATGTATAATTTATAATCTGTAACTTACGTTCAGCATGAGACTGTTGCTACTGACGTGATATTTGCCGTAGGCAACGTTCAGATGGAAGCGCTCCAGGTTGATACCGCCACCCACAGAGAAACCGGCTCCATGACTGCTTTCCTCATCTTCTGAGGTGCTGATTTTCATCTCGTTGGCTCTCCGGAAGTTGTAGCCGGCACCTATCCACAGGCTCTCCGAAAGCAGAATGTCGGCACCTACTACGGCATGATCACGAAGACTGCTGTCCCAATGGTTCAGGTTGACCAGTGTGGCTGATACCCTGAACGGTGCGTTGGCGAAGCGTTTCGTCACACCCAACTGCAGGTCGATCGGCATCTTCTCATATTCATTGTCGTAAGCTTTCAGCTGTCCACCCAGATTCTTTGCCGCACATGAAACCGACCATTCCGTTTCCGGGTCGTAATAGTTGATGCCCAGATCCACTCCCACAGCGATAGAATTGTAATCGCCAATATACGAAGTGATGAATTTGGCGGCAATACCACCCGCAAACTTTTCACCGAGCATATAAGAGAAGTAACCCGCAACGGCAATGTCCTTTGCCGAGAACTCACCCATCTGGATGTTGTTCTCATCCGTCTCTTTCATCTTGCCGTAGTCAACAAGCTGAGCCGAAACAGCCCACGAAGCCTTGTCGTTGACAATACGGTTGAAACTAGCCGAGGCAGTGTTCACCCCCGACATATAGTTCATATAATTGAGATTGACCGTCTTGTCGTTTACTGATGACAGGAGAGCCGGATTATGGAATATGAGTGCCTCATCATCTTCTATCAAGGTGATGTTGTCGCCACCCAGAGCAGCTGCATGGGCACTCACCGGCAAGCGAAGGAAATTATACCCCGTTTGGCTCTCTTGAGCATCAATAATTGTCGCAAAAAGCGTCAATATTGCGGAAATTACATATTTTTTCATTTAAATTTTCTAATTCTTTGGCAAAGATACTGCTTTTTTCAATAATAAGAAGTAATTTTGCAATGTTTTCGTAGGAAATAACGATTTTAAACGGTTTTTATTGTGGAAATTAAGAAATCAAATAGCGCACAACTGGAAGATAAGCGGGTTACATTTTTTCTGCTGGGGTTGCTGCTGGCTTTTACTTTCATCTTCGTAGGACTCCAATATCAGAGAGGTCAGCAGGGAGATGATGACTTGTCGGAATCGATGGAAGATCTCTCACAGGATCTGGAAATGTCAGCTCGTCCCGACCAGAAAGATATGGTGAGTGCAGAGGCTGTTTCGGCTCCTGCTTCTAAGTCAATTACCCAGGAAGTGAAGGCTGCCGAGCAACAGACTCAGAAGGCACCGCAGAAAATCAGTTCTACAACCAGCGAACTGGTTATCGGCGACGGCTCGGGTGTAGTGGATGGATCTGAGGTGAAGGAAGCGGTTCCTGAAACTCCCATTGAGAATCCGGGAGCTGAGGCTCCTATTAAACTGACCGTCGTGCAGAAGATACCGCAGTTTCCTGGTGGCTGGTCTGCCTTCATGCAGTGGCTTACCAAGAATCTGAAGTACCCTGTAGCTGCCCAGAAGAGTAAGATTCAGGGAACCGTAGTGGTATCCTTTATCGTAAACAAGGATGGAAGTGTTGCCAATATCAAGGTAAGCACTTCGGTAGATCCATTGCTCGACAACGAGGCTTTGAGGGTGATGAAGATGATGCCGAAGTGGAAACCGGGCATCGATAAAGGCAAGGTCTGTCGCACGATGATTGCCATCCCGGTAGTGTTCCAGCTATAAATTATAAATTGTTCATTGTAAATTATACATTATAAATTATACATTATTATGAAGACAGCAGATGAAATTTTAAGCATGGTAAATGAGTTTCTGGCTAATTTGCCTTACGAAAGAAAGCCAAAGTCTCTTTATGAGCCTATCAGATACGTTCTTTCTATGGGTGGCAAGCGTATTCGTCCTACGCTCATGCTTCTGGGCTACAATCTTTTCAAGGACAATCCTGAGAAGATTCTGATGAATGCCGTTGCCCTGGAAACTTATCATAACTATACTTTGCTGCATGATGACCTGATGGACAATGCTGATTTGCGTCGCGGTCATGAAACGGTTCATAAGAAATGGGATGCCAATACGGCAATCCTTTCGGGCGACAGCATGCTCGTTCTGGCTTATGAGCGTATGGCTCAATGTGATGAAAAGCATCTTGCCAAGGTGTTGAAACTCTTTACTTCCACTGCCCTGGAAATTGGTGAAGGTCAGCAGTTTGATATGGAGTTTGAAAACCGTAATGATGTGAAGGAGGAGGAATATATCGAGATGATCCGCCTCAAGACCAGCGTACTCCTGGCTTGTGCCTTGAAGATGGGTGCAATCCTTGCCGATGCTTCTGATGATGATGCAGAGAACCTGTATAAGTTTGGCGAGCAGATCGGATTGGCGTTCCAGTTGCAGGATGATTACCTCGATGTTTACGGCGATACCAAGGTGTTCGGTAAGGAGATTGGTGGCGATATCACATCCAACAAGAAGACGTATATGCTCATCAATGCTTTCAACCATGCCAACGACGCTCAGCGTGCAGAACTGCAGAAGTGGGTGGATGCCGAGGAGTTCGACCGCAAGGAGAAGGTGGCTGCCGTTACCCGTCTCTACAACGAGATTGGTATCGACAAAATGGCGCAGGATAAGATAGCTTATTATTTCGAGCAGAGCAAGAAGTATCTGGATGCCGTGAATGTGCCTGCTGAGCGTAAGGAGGAATTGGCAAAGTATGCTCAGAAAATGATGAAGCGACAGTACTAATTTCAAAGTTCAATGTTCAAAGTAATAGATACACATACGCATTTTGATGCGGAAGAATTTGATGAGGATAGGGCGGAGGCTTTCGCCCGAGCTAAAGAAGCGGGGGTAGGTAAGGTGTTCCTGCCTGCCATCGATGTGAAGACTACGCACGCTGTGCTGGCTCTGAGCCGGGAATATCCGGGCTACGCCTATCCTATGATTGGCTTGCATCCTGAAGAGGTGAAGGAAGACTGGAAGGAGCAGCTGGCTGAACTCCGGAAGATACTGGAGGAGCATCGCATGA
>ENA-OYYW01000352-OYYW01000352.1-human-gut-metagenome-genome-assembly--contig:-NODE-352-length-14909-cov-4.572640_pt1 | contig 14909 bp, 10 predicted proteins | sample MGYA00243254_ERZ653459 | MGnify/ENA primary metagenome ERZ653459 (study PRJEB26926, sample SAMN06164952) | human gut metagenome | biome: ENVO:00009003; feature: ENVO:2100002; material: ENVO:00002003...
CTGCCAGTCCGTGCTGGCCGGGCGGATCGCCGGAGCGGGACATGGCGCTGCGCTGGTCGTGATCGACAATTTCCTGGCAGACCCGGCCCTCGACGCCCTGTTCGCCCGGTTGGCGCAGCAGGACGGTGCGGACGCCATTCCCCGAGCCGGCGGTCTGCCTGCCGGGACGGCGGATGCACAGCCCTCCGACGCCGGCCTGCGAAGGGTGGGGGATGCCCCGGATCGCATGGCCGCCCCGCAGCCGGACGATGCCGCGGGGCGGTCTTCCGGCGAGGTTTTGCGCCCCGGGAATATCCGGACGGGGCTTCCCTCCGAACCCAAGGAAGCCGCGATCCGGCGGGCTGGGGAACTGCTCGCAGCGGGCGGATATGTCGAACCCGGATATGCGGATGCCATGCTGCGCCGCGAGGAGTCGGCAACGACCTATATGGGCATGGGCATCGCCATTCCGCACGGGACGTCCGACGCCAAGAAGTGCGTCCTGCACTCGGGCATCGTGGTGCTGCAATACCCCGGCGGGGTTGCGTTCGGCAACGAAAAGGCATACCTCGTAGTGGGCATTGCCGGCGTGGGGGACGCTCACCTCGATATCCTGGCCCGGCTGGGCGAGGTATTCGGGGACGAAGAACTGTTGCGGAGGCTGACGACCGAAGGCGATCCGCAGGTGATATACGAAGCACTGAAATAACTACCTATATGACAACCGGAAAAGTAACGATCACCGCCCCGAACGGCATGCATGCGCGGCCTGCGGGCGAACTTGTAAAGTTAATCAGGGGGCTTGCGCCCGCCAGGATCACCCTGCGCACCGCGGCCCGGGAGGCCAGTGCCGTGAGCATTCTTTCGCTCCTGGCATTGGGGCTCAAACACGGCACCGAAGTGGAAGTCTGCGCCGAGGGCGGCGACGAAGCCGCCGCCGTGCGGGCCGTAACGGATTTCATCGCCGGCATCCGCGAATGATGTTCACGATCCGAGGAATCCCGACGGCGGGGATCGCCGTCGGGACGGCGTTCGTGCTGCAACGCCGCGCATCCGCCGCTGCTACGGCCGCGGCAGGCGACCCCGTGGCCGAGGCCGGGCGGTTCCATGCGGCGCTGGAGCGTGCGAAGGCGGAGCTGTCCGCACTGGCGGAAGGGGAGGCTGTTTTCGCCGCCCATCTGGAGATGGCCGGCGACCCGATGCTCGCCGGGCTGGTCGAGGGGAGGATTGCGGAAAAGCACCTGTCCGCCGAGCAGGCGCTCGGAGAAGCCTGCGAAGAGGTGTGCGGCATGTTCGCGGCGCTCGACGACGACTACCTGCGCGGACGTACCGACGATGTGCGGGACGTATGTGCGCGTATCGGCCGCATCCTGTCGGGCGAAACCGCCCACGATCCCTTTGCCGGGCTGGCTCCGGGGACGATCGTGGTGGCCGACGAGCTGGCGCCTTCGGATACGGCACAGATGGATTTCAGCAGGGTCGCCGGATTGGTGACGGCGCACGGAAGCGTGACGAGCCATGTCGCGATCATCGCCCGGAACAAGGGCATCGCGGCGCTGGTCGGCGTTGCCGGGTGCATGCGGCAGGTCAGAACCGGCGACCGGCTGATAATCGACGGGGAGCGGGGCGAACTGATCGTCGATCCCGATCCGGCTACCGGACGCAAATACGCCGCGCGGCTCGAATCGCTGCGCCAGGATGCGTTCCGCTGCGCGGCGGATGCACAAGCGCCCGCCGTCACGCCCGCCGGGCGGCGGATCACGGTGCTGGGCAATGCCGCGAACGTCGACGAAGTGCGACGCGCGCTCGATGCAGGCGCCGAGGGCATCGGACTTTTCCGGAGCGAGTTCCTCTACATGCAGGGCCCGGCGCTCCCCGACGAAGAGACGCAGTTTGCGGCATACCGTGCCGCGGCGGAGCTTTGCGGGGCACGTCCGCTGACTGTACGGACACTTGACATAGGCGGGGACAAAGCATTGCCCTACATGCATTTCGAGCCGGAGGAAAACCCGTTTCTGGGATGGCGTGCGATCCGGGTTTCGCTGGCCATGCCGGAGCTGTTCCGCACCCAGCTGCGGGCATTGCTACGCGCGAGCGCATTCGGCAACGTGCGGGTGATGTTCCCGATGATAGCTTCGGTCGGGGAGTTCCGCGCCGCCAAAGCGGTTGTCGAGACCTGCATGGCGGAACTCGACGCAGAAGGGGTTGCCTACGACCGCGACATAGCGCTGGGGGTGATGATCGAGACCCCGGCCGCCGTATTCATCGCCGACGAACTGGCTGCCCGGGCGCGGTTTTTCAGCATCGGCACCAACGACCTGACGCAGTACGTGATGGCCGCCGACCGTGGAAACCCCCGCGTAGCCTACCTTTGCGACGCATTCGACCCGGCCGTGCAACGCAGCATCGGCATGGTGCTCGACGCCGCGCACCGGGCGGGTATCGAAGCCGGGATGTGCGGCGAACTGGCTGCCGACCCGCGCGCCACGCAGCGCCTCGTGGCGCTCGGTCTCGGGGAATTCAGCGTCGGCCCCCCGGCCATCGCCCCGTTGAAACACCGTATACGGACTGACAAATAATTTTTATCTTTATCCCAACGTCTAAAACTCGAATTATGAAGAAAACAATGCTCCTGCTCTTCGCCCTCATGCTGTCGTCGGCGATTTGTGCGCAGGATTACCACGTTGTCCTGTGGGACAACACGACGGCACCCACCTCGAACGGGCTTTCGGGCGACGAGGTCGAATCCAAGCCCGGACAGTGGAAAAACACGCAGACGGCCGAAATGTGGATTTACAAGGCCGGGGACAATGCCACGGGACAGGCGCTCGTGTTTTTCCCCGGGGGCGGCTATTCGTCGCTCTCGGTCGGCAACGGACATAAGGAGGCCCAGTGGTTCGCCCGGAACGGCATCACGGCCGCGGTGGTGAAATACCGCCTGCCCAACGGCCACAGCGAGGTTCCGCGCAACGATGCCGACGAGGCGCTGCGCGTGATGCGTTCGATGGCTGCGGAACTGAACATCGACCCCGCGAAAGTGGGGGTGTCGGGGACTTCGGCCGGGGGTTACCTCGCCGGGAGCGTCGGGACGCTTTCGGACGTGAAGCCGGGCTTCATGATCCTCTTCTACCCGGTGATCTCGGCCGACCCGGACAAACGCCATAAGGGGACTTTCGTACAGCTGCTCGGCGCCGAAGATGCCGACAAGCCCCTTGCACAGGAGTTCTCGCTCGAAAAGAAGGTCGATGCCGCCACGCCGCCCACGCTGTTGTTCCATTGCGACGACGACAAGGTGGTACCAGCCGTGAACAGCGCGCTGTTCTACCAGAAGCTCAAGGAACACGGCATCAAGGCCACGCTGCACATCTATCCGTCGGGCGGCCACGGCTGGGGCATGAACTCCCGCTTCCGCTATTACGACGACTGGCAGAAAGCCACGCTCGACTGGCTTTCGACGCTCTGATCCCGCGGCGCCTGCGGCCCGTGAAACGACAAAAGAGGCTCTTTCCAGAGCCTCTTTTTGTTGTGCGATCCTGCCGGCATTCCGGTACGGGAGCCGGCGCCGGTGCCGCGTGCGGCCGATCCCGGGAATCCGGCGGCCGCTGCGCTTATTTCTTGCGGTAGATGACCTCGCAATGCTCGCCCGTGAGGTATTCGACGATATTGAGCACCTCTTCGAGCGAATTGGATCGCTGGTAATTGAACGTATAGCGTTTGTCGCCGTAGCGTCCCGGCACCGAAAGCCGCACGCCGAAGGTCGTCTCGATGTGCGAGATGATCTCGTGCAGCGTAGCGTCGGACATCGTCACCAGGTCGTACTGGGTCAGCACGAGGTGCGAAGCGTTGACCTGCGTAATGGCGAGGTTGTCATCCGCAGCGTCGTACAGGGCGCGCTGGTCGGGTTGCAGCGTCACCAGGTTGACCCCTGCGGGCGTCTGAAGGCGTACGGAACCGTGTTCGAGGACGACTTCGGCCTGCTGCGAACCTTCGTAGGCCTGCATGCAGAAGGAGGTGCCCAGCACACGCACGCGCAGTTTGTCGGTGGACACGACGAACGGGGCGGCTTCGTCCCGCGCCACCTCGAAGAAGGCCGCGCCGGCCAGCTGCACGTTGCGCTGCGTCGGGCCGAAGGCTTCGGGCAGCGTCAGTTTCGTACGGGCGTTGAGCCACACGTGCGTCCCGTCGTCGAGCGTGACGGTCGTCACCGCATCGCCCGTGTTCTCGTAAACCCGGTATATGTCGGGTGTCGAGAGGAAATGCCATGCCGTGCCGGCGCATACGGCGAGCAGGACGGCAGCAGCGGCCCCCAGCGTCCACCGCACCAGTTTGCGGCGCCGGGCGTATCGCTCTCCGGCGGCGATCTTTCCGATCCGATGGCCGGTGCTGCGCATGAACGATGCGAAATGCGCCAGGTCGGTGCTCTCCTCGAAGACGCGGCGTGCCCCCCACAGGCTCTTCAGTTCGAAGAAGTATTTGCGGTGCTCCTCCGACTCCTCCAGCCACGCGAGGAGGTACTTTTCCTCCTGTTCCGAAGTCTCCCCGGCAAAATATTTTTGTATGACTGAGTCCATTATAATCGTATCGTCCATTTGTTCTGTGTCCGTTTAGTATACAATCCACGGGAGAAATCTACCCAAGCGGATGGGAATTATTTTGTAAAAAAATGAAAAACAGCAGCAGAATTAGCTCCGATTTCGACAATTTTGCCCGCAGTTGCCTCAGGGCAAGGTAAATATGGTTTTCGACCGTGCTCTGCGCAATCCCCATCCGTTCGCTGATCTCGCGGTGGGAGAACCCTTGCAGGTAACTCAGCGAAAAGACCTCGCGGCATTTGGCCGGGAGGGCTGCGATCGCCTCGTTGATGCTCGTGCGCAGATCTTGCGAGTAGAGCTTTTCGATGACCGGATTCCGGTCGGGATCGTAATAGGCGTAGCCGATGCTTTCGATACGTTCCTGGTAGTAGGAGCGGTAGCTGCACGCATGGCGGTGCTTGTTGACGTAGTTGACCGACTGGTTATAGACCGAGCGGAGCAGGTACCCGTAGAGCGACTGCCCCGGGTCGAGCGCCTCGCGGCGCACCCATACGTTAACGAATACGTCCTGCACGACGTCCTGCGCCCAGTTCCCGTTCAGGAAGAGGCGTGCGTAGGCCGTCAGCGGCGCATAATAACGGCCGCACATCTCGTCGAAGGCTTCGCGGCTCCCGGCGCGTATGGCGGATATGAGTTCTGCAGGCTCCATGTTCGTATCGTATGCACAAAGTTAGAAAATATTTGCAGATTGGCGAGCCCGCCTGCCTTTTTTGTTTTCCGCAGGGCAATAAAAACGGCGGCGGGCATGATACCCGCCGCCGTCGGCTGTCGGTCGCGCCTTCAGGGAACTGCGGAGTGCCGGGTGAATTCCCCGGGCATGCGCGCACCGCCCTGCGGCAGTCAGTTGGCCGACACGAATGTCCTGGTGAGGAGCTCCTTCAGGGTCTCGGGGTTGTTGGTGGTGATGAAATCCATTCCCCATGCGATGCAGGTCATCATGTCCTGCACCGTGTCGACCGTCCATACGTTCGTGACCATGCCGTTGGCATGTGCCTCCTTGACCCATCCCGGATTGCCCGAATAAGCCGAGAAGCGGTAGTCGATACCCCCGATGCCGTCCTGCCGGACTGCGGCGGGAGCCAGGTCGCCGTTCAGGTATTGCACCATGGCACCCGGGAGGGCGTTGACGATGCGTTTGCAGGTCGTATAGTCGAAAGCGATGTATTCCACACGGTCGGTCAGCCCCTTTGCTTTTACGGCCTCGATGACGGCATCCGCCGCACGGGCGTTGCCGACGAGGAGTTGTCCATAGCCGAACCGTCGTTGCGGAACACCACGTCGAGCAGGTCGGCCGTCGGAAGGAGCGGCTCGCCGCCGCTGTCCATGGTCGTGGCGTTCGCCGTTTCCGACCAGTCGGAATCGAGGCTGCCGACCGCCTTGACCTTGGCCCAGTAGGAGGTGTTGCTTTCCAGGTTGGTCAGCTCCTGCGACGTTGCCGTGGACGCGATGCCGGTCTTGTAGGCATACTCGCTTTCGGGGGCTGAGGCCGAACCTTTCCAGTAGGCGACCGTGTAGGAAGTCGCATCGGGGACAGCGTTCCATTTGAGCGTCAGCCTGTCGGCCGCCGCTGCGGCGTCGAACGAAACCCCGCCCGGTGCTGCGGGTTTGGTCGCGGGGGTGATGGCCGTGCAGGTGACGACCACGTTGTCCAGCAGGGCGCGTTTCTCGCTCGTCGAGATCACGATGCGGCAATCGGGCGTCACGTTCGTGAGGGTTGCCTCGAACTCGCGGAACCGGGCTTTGGCAGCCGAAATATCCACGGGGTCGGCCGCGGAGACCTCCGTGACCGTGCCGGTGATGGCGCCCTTTGCGCCGAGCACGGCGCCGCGGACGGCCTTGACGAGGATTTTCCCGGCATCGGCGCCCGAACCGTCGTATTTCTCGCTGTAAGCCTGTGCCGAGAAGCGCACCTTGACGGTCGCCGCATCGGGCAGGGCGGTCAGTTCGGGGGTGTAAAGCGAGGCGGCCGCACTTCCGGCGCCCATCTTGACATAGCCCGGGCGGCCAGCGATGTTGCCCGACTTGCCCCAGGCCGAAAGGCCCGTGCCCTCGGTGTAGGGCGCAGCCACGCCGCCGCCGCTGAACAGGTCGAACTCATTGGCCGTACAGCGGGTGGCCGAGAACCCCGAAGGATTGTCGCCCGAAGCTGCGGCGTAAGTCCCGCGGTTCGAGCTCGGGGGATAGTAGCCCGCGGCGAAATTGGCGATGTCGCCGCCGTGGATCACCTTGGAGAAATCTTCCGCCAGGAGGATGTCGCCCGCCTTTGCCGAGCCGGGAGCGGTGGCACCCGCCTGCGGCCCCGCGGCGGCAGTCGCATATGCGAGCGGGTCGGAGAAGAAATCGTTGGTCTTGTCGTCCACGCAGACGTAGTAGGTCGTGGCGGGGGCCAGTCCCGAGAAGGTGAAGCGGAAGCGGTTCCCGGCCGTGATGCCGAAGACGTTCGAGGCATTCCAGCCGACGACCAGATCCTTGCATTCGGCGTCGCTGTAAAGTTTCACGTGGTAAACCTGCGCACTGCTGTTGACACACGCCTGGCCGTCCGCACGGGCCCATTCGACCGTGAGGGTCGAGGAGGTCGCCAGCACTTTCGACACGACGATCCCGGCCTGTACCGGGGCTATGTCCGTCTTCTGCGACACGGCGGCGGAGTAGTCCGAATCGTAGTCGGGGTTGTTGTAGCGGCACGCCTTGACCTTCGCGTGGTACTCGGTGCCGGCCTCCAGTTCCTTGAGCAGGTACGAGGCCGAGGTGATGCCCTCCGCTACCGTGGCGTCCTTCTCCTCGGTGCCGTCGGCCCACCATGCCACCGTATAGGAAGCCGCCCCGGGCACTTCGTCCCATTCGAGGGTCAACTTGTCGGAATAGACGGCTTCGGCGTCGAATTTCACGTTCGCCGGAACGGTGAGTTTTTCCAGTTTGGTCTCGCCGTCGTAAACCACGACGATGTCGTCGAGCAGGTAGCGGGTCTTGTTGGCGCCCGCCTGCGCGGGGTTCGACGAGAAGGCGATGCGCGACGTGGGCGAAAGGCCGTCGAGCGTCACCGTGAAGGTCTCGAACCGACCTACGGCCGACGAGATGTCCACGACTTTCGAAGCCACGGCCGTGCCTTTCTTGCTCACGGAGTTGTTCGACCCGAACTCGGCGCCCTCGATGGCTTCGACCACGATGTCGCTGCCATAGACGTTTTCGCCTTCGGCATAGGCGCTGGCCGAGAAACTCACCGTCACGGTCGTGTTCTTGGGCAGGGCCGCCAGCTCGGGCGTATAGAGGATGCCGATACCGCCGCCACCGCCGCCGCACTTGATGTAGCCCGGACGGGTCGAGGTGTTGCCCGACGACCCCCAGCCCGTCATGCCGAGGCTTTCGACATACTCGGCCGAGGTTCCGCCCGTGTGGATGTGGAATTCCGTAGCCCAGTTGCAGACCGGACGGTCGCCGTCGGCCTGCGGGTTCTCGCCCGTGGCGGGTTCCCAGGCCTTGCGGTAGTCGGTCCCCGATACGGCGTTGTAACCTGCCGCCGAGCGGACGATGTCGCCGCCGTGGATGAATGCCGCGAAATCCTGCGCCAGCACGATGTCACCGGCCTGTGCCGGATTGTTCGGCGAGGCTTCGGGCCCGGCCTTGGCCGTGGTTCCGGCGACGACGGGGGTCATGATATTGCCGAAGCTGGCATTGGTAACCCGGGCGTAGTAGGTCGTTTCGGGATCGAGCCCCGAGAAGGTGAACCGCACGACGGGATAACCCGCCAGGGCGGTGAAGATGCCTTTGTCCGACGCGAGTTTTCCGTCGGCCAGCCAGCTGACATGCAGCTCGCTGCACGCCTCGTCGCGGAACAGTTCGATGTTGTAGAGGCGCGTGGCGTCGGTCGCCGCATCTTCGGTATACGACCACTCGTAGGTGAGCGTCGACCCCGTCGCGGCATTGAGCGTGAGCTTCGGGTCGAGTTCGAGGATACCCACCGAGGCCATCAGCATGGCCGGCTGCTCGTTTGCCGTGACGTATACCCAGTCCGAGGTGGAGGAGTAGGGGAAGTTGGCCCTGACGCGGCCGTAGTATATCCGGTCGGTCGCCAGGTCGGTGAATTCGTGGTAGTCGATCGCGTCGGTGGTCTTGCAGAGCGCTTCGCTCACGGGGTTCATCTCCCCGTCGACGAGCTGTACGGTGTACGACGTCGCGCCGCGGATGAAATCCCAGCAGATCGTAAGCGACGTGGGCCCGTATTCGAGCAGTTTCACGTTCTTCGGGGTCTTGGACTTGTTGCCCCCCGATATTTCCACGCCGTCGTCCTTGCAGGCCGTCAGCGAGACTGCGGCCGATAGCGAGAAGAGGGCGAACAGAATATATAAAATGCTTTTTTTCATGGTAGTTGTCCGGTTTTAGTATACGAGCTTGATGTCGTCGATGTACCAGCGGCCCGCCTTCACCGAGGAGCCCGAGAACCAGCTGTCGGCCGTGGAGATGAAGAATGCCAGATTGGCTTTCGCGCCGGGATTGGGGATGACGGCCGTGACCTCGACCCACGTGTAGGCGGGGATGTCGAGCGAAACGTAGCTCTTGGTCGAAGCTACGATCTTGTCCAGCGTGCCCTTCGGGATCCAGAACCCGTCGTTCTTCTCGCAGATGCCCACCATGCCCTGGTCGGGGGCTGCGGCCCAGATGGCGACCTTGCAGGTCAGCAGCAGGTCGTAGCCCGCGGGGATGTTCAGCACCGGGGAGATGAGGTTGCCCGGCTGCCCGTCGGCATTGTCGCTCGCGGCGCCCAACTGGATGTAGCCCGGACACATGTAGTTCAGGTAGCCTGTCCACCCCTCCATGCCGATGGCGCGGTAGAACGCCGCGTTGCCGTTGCGTACGGTCGAGGTGATGCCGCCGATGCTGGCGTTGGTGCCCGCCGTAACGCTCACCGTCTCGTTGTCGAGGCTCAGGTTGGCCACGGTCTTGTCGGCCGTCGTGACACCCGCCTTCTGGCCGATGCAGTCGCCGCCCCAGGGGAATTTGCCGAAGTTCTGCGTCAGCAGGGGAAGCTCCTCGCCCTGGGCGTCGAACCCGGCGCGGACGATGGTCGAAACGGAGCCGAAGTCCTTTTCCGCGCCGGCCTCGTCCATAGCCTTCACGGCGAAGGTCACGATGCCCTGGCGGGTGGCGGTGCCCGTCAGGGGTACTTCGATGTAACCGTTGCCGGCCGCCGAGATCGAATAGCTGCCGCTGGCGGCCGTGATCCCCTCGCCGCCGGTCTGCGTCACCGTGACGGTGTATTTTTCCGTGCCGAGCGCCTTGATGTAGGGGATGCGGAGCTTGGCCCCGGCTTCCGCGTTGAGTTTGAGCATACCCGAGACGTCGAACTGCTGTCCGTTGTCGAAGGGTTTCCACTCGAAGATACCGTTGTCCTGCCTGATGGCGATGGCGACGTTCTCTTCGCCGCAGCCGTGCAGGTAGATGGTGGCGTTACGCTCCTCGGAGGTGTTCTGGTCGCAGGTGACCGTCACCTTCTGGTAGGTGCCGGGGTCTCCCTTGCCCGAGAGCTGGTCGACATGCACCCAGCCGTAGGCGTTCGTCCACTCGCGGCTGTCGGGGGTGTCGCTGATTTGCCAGTCCCCCGTGGCGCGGATCGTGAACGTATCGCTCGATTCGACGTACGGGAAACTCATCTCGCGCAGGTTGCGTTTGAGGAACCCCTGGTCGTCGTCGCTGCACGCGGCAAGACCGCAGATCCCGCCCAACGCGAGAACTATCGTCAGTTTATGAATAAATTTCATCATGATTGGATCGTTAGTTTGTTTGTAAAACCGATAAAAAAAATCAGAAACCGACTCCGGATACACTGCCGGATGTCAATTTCCTACACGGTTTCTAACGATATCGAATGACTTGCATTGCAAATATAGCAATTTTCCGGGATTCGCAAGAAAAATGTTTAAAATTTTACGAACCTTGCGGCGAAAAACCGAAAAATAAAATATCTGTAATATATAGGTATAAAAATTTGCATTGCAATTTTGTGAAAAAAGCTTCCGGCATTGGGTAGTTTGCCCCGGTCGCTTGTATCTAATGCAGACCGGACGGAAAACGCCGGCCGCAACCGACCCAATGCAAACTAAAAAAACGATTATTAACCGGAAACTTTAAAACAACTTCGACGATGTCTGACTAATCCCTCCCCCTACACCAGCACTACACGGTTTTTTATCGGACGACGGATGACTTGCAAGGTTCTGTCTGCCGTATCGGAACGAATTTCCCCGGAGCCCGCCTGCACGGCGCGGCTGCGGACGTGCTTTGCACGCGGCAGCGGGAAATAACCAATTAACCGAATTGAAACTATGAAGAAATTATTCCATAAAGGACTATGTCTGGTCATGGTGCTCTGCGCGGGGGCTTTCGGCTGCTATGCCGCCCAAGGATCGCTCCCCGGTGCGCAAGGGCAGGGGTATGACCTGAATTTATCCTACTCGCGGACGACGCTCAAGGCCGTTGCCGATGCTATTACGCAACAAGTGGGCATCGCCTTCTCCTACGAAACGGCACTGGCCGGCTATCCGATGGAGAACCTGGAGGTCTCGGAGAAGGGTGCCACCATCGAGGCCATCCTTGCCGCCGTATTCACGCCTCGCGGCATCGACTACCGGGTGGTTGACAAAGTGGTCGTGCTGACGCGCAGCACGCGCCCCGTTCCGGCAGCCAGTGCCGCCGCCAAATCGGAGGTGAAAGGGGTCGTCCGCGACGCTGCGGGCAACCCGATGATCGGCGTGACGGTCACTATCAAGGGGACGCTGGTCGGCGTCTCGACGGGTGTCGACGGCGGCTATGCGATCCCGGCCGACGGGAACGCCACGCTGCTCTTCTCGTATATCGGCTACCGCCCCCATGAGGAGGTGGTAGGGCGCCGCACGCAGATCGACGTCACGATGCAGGAGGACGAGCTGGTGATGGACGAAGTAGTCGTCGTAGGCTACGGCACGCTCAAGAAACGCAATATCGTGGGCGCGGTCGAGAACCTTTCGGGCGACGCGGTCGAAAACCGGCCCAATGCCAACATCACCCGTTCGTTGCAGGGCCAGATCCCCGGCCTGAACATCGTGCAGGTCGACGGTAAGGCCGACCATGCCGGCGAAGTCACCATCCGCGGCGTGAACAACACGTTCAAGGCCCGTGTGAGCGGCGGTGAAAAGACCAACAAACTCGGACAGGGCGGCGGCGCGCTGGTGCTCATCGACGGTGCCGAAGGCGACATGGGTTCGGTGAACCCCGACGACATCGCCTCGATCTCGGTGCTCAAGGACGCTTCGTCGGCCGCAGTATACGGCGCCCGCGGCGCATTCGGCGTGATTCTCATCACGACCAAGGATCCCGAGAAGGGCAAGGTGCGCGTGAGTTACAACGGCTCCGTGTCGCTGCACCGCCGTACGGTGATCTGGGAGGACAACGTGGTCACCGACCCCGTGCAGTGGGTCGATGCCTTCCGCGAGTCGTATCTCAACTCCTCGCCGACGGCGACCGTACCGTCGCTCTTCAACAACTACATGCCCTATTCGAACGCCTGGTTCGAGGAGCTCAAACGCCGCCGTGCCGATCCGACGATGGACAACTACGACATCGACGCCAACGGCAACTACAACTACTACGGCGAGACCAACTGGCTCAAGGAGATCTACAAGTCGGTGAACTATTCGACCACCCACGCCGTCAGCATCCAGGGCGGCCGCGAAGGGGTCAGTTACTACATTTCGGGCCGTTACTACAACCAGGACGGCATCTACAAGGTGGGCGAGGAGACCTACAAGAAGTATAACCTCCGTGCCAAGGGCTCGATCCGCATCCGCCCGTGGCTGACGCTGGACAACAACACCAGCCTGATGAGCAGCAAGTACCACCAGCCCATGGTGCACTACGGCCAGCAGGTGATCTCGCGCCAGATCGACATGTTCGCCTTCCCGTTCGCCCTGCTGAAGAACCCCGACGGCACCTGGACGCAGACCGCGGCCAAGACCGGTTATGCGGCCTTCGCCGAGGGCACCTCGTGGCAGGAGAACAACAAGCTCGAAGTGGCCAACACCACGACGTTCAACTTCGAATTCGTCCCCGATGTCTTCAAGGTCTCGGCCGACGTGACCTACAAGGGATCGCGCTGGTCGCGCGACCGCATGGAGAACCTCTACACCTACTACACCGGCGTGAACGTTTCGGGGCAGGACAACAGCTATTCGTCGCTCGAAAACTGGACGTACCGCTCGGACTACATCTCGACGAACATCGTCGGTACGGTCACGCCCAAGCTGGGGGCCGACCACGACCTGAACGTGGTCGCCGGATGGAACCTCGAGGACTACGACTACCGCACGCAGAAGACCTACCGCCAGGGCAACCTCTATCCCTCGAAGCCGAGCTTCACGCTCATGGACGGCGAGTATTACTCGACCACCTCGGGCGGCTACACGTGGGGGCTGGTCGGATTCTTCGGCCGCGTCAACTACGCCTATGCAGGCCGCTACCTGGCCGAAGTGAGCGCCCGTTACGACGGGTCGTCGAAATTCCCGTCCAGTTCGCAGTGGGGCTTCTTCCCCTCGGTGGCCGCAGGGTGGGTCGTTTCGAACGAACCCTTCTGGCGCGCCATCAAGGATAAGGTGAATCTGCTGAAATTCCGCGTTTCGTACGGTCTGGTCGGCAACGACGTCATCTCGTCGGAGTATGCCGACCGCTTCCCCTATCTGACCACCGTCGATATGGATCAGGGGTACGACGTCTACATCGGCACGAACCATATTCGGAAATACGGACCCATCTTGTCGGTCTACGGCAATCCCGACGCTACGTGGGAGGAGAGCCGCAAACTCGACGTGGGCGTGGAGATCGGCCTGTTCGACAGCCTGAACATCATCTTCGACTGGTTCAAGGAGAAGCGTTCGGGCATCTTCATGCAGCGCGCGTCGCTTCCCTCGTCGTTCGGCATATCGAACATCACGCCCTGGGCCAATATCGGCAAGGTCGACAACCGGGGCGTCGACATCTCGGTCGACTACAACAAGGCCTTCTCGAAGGATCTGATCCTTTCGCTGCGCGGTTCGTTCACCTACGCGCACAACGAGGTGGTCGAGATGGACGAACCCGCCTACAAATGGGACTACCTCTCGAAGGTGGGCCATCCGATCAACTCGATCAACTGCCTGATCGCCGAAGGACTGTTCCAGGACGAGGAGGAGATCGCCTCGTCGCCCTCGCAGGCCGCCTATGCGACGGAGTTCCCTCTCAAACCCGGCGACATCAAGTTCAAAGACCTCAACGGCGACCGTGTGATCGACGACAACGACAAGTGCTGGTACGGCAACCCGACCGTGCCCGAAATCATCTACGGATTCGGATTTTCGCTCAAATACAAGGGCTTCGACTGCTCGGCCTTCTTCCAGGGACAGGGCAAGGTGTCGATCATCATGTACGACTCCCATCCGTTCGGCACCAAGGCGACGCCGGGCGGCGGCCTGATGCAGTGGATGGCCGACGAGCACTGGCGCGAAGAGGCGCCCGATCCCAACGCCCGTTATCCGCGTCTGTCGCCCGAATGGAATACCAACAACACGCAGGCCAACTCGCTCTACGTGCGCAACGGCCGGATGCTGCGTCTGAAAAATGCCGAGATCGGCTATACCTACAAGTTCATGCGCGTCTACGTGTCGGGCACCAACCTGCTCACCTTCTCTCCGTTCAAGTATTGGGATCCCGAAAAGGGATCGGGCAACGGCCTGAGCTACCCGCTGCAACGCACGTGCAACCTCGGTTTCCAATTCACCTTCTAACCCTACAACCATTCGACAGATCATGAAAAAGATAATCAGCATACTCGCATTCACCTCATTGCTGTGCTGCTCGTGCGACTACCTCGACGTCGTGCCCGAAGGCAAGGCGACCGAGGAGGACATCTGGAAAACGACCGAGCAGGCCGACAAGTTCCGCTACTACTTGCAGACCTACATGCCCAATCTGATCGGCTACGACTGGTCGCCCGACCAGTTCGCCGGCGACGACTTCATCACCGGAGCGCGCGGCACGACCTACTATTTTTCGAGCAAGAGCCTCCTCTACAACGAGGAGACGTCGAGCAACACCTATTTCGGCCGCTGGGAGCCGAGCAGCGTGAGCGGCGGTACCAACTACGACATCTACCGGGGTATCCGCTACTGCTACTACATGCTCGACAACGTTTATAAAGTGCCGGTCATCTCGCCCGAGAACGCCGACCGTTATGCCGGTGAGGCGTGGTTCCTGATCGGCTACTACCACCAGTGTCTGCTCGAATACCTGTCTCTTATACACATCTGACGCTGCCGACGAAGGCTTAGGTGTAGA
>ENA-OYYW01000388-OYYW01000388.1-human-gut-metagenome-genome-assembly--contig:-NODE-388-length-14278-cov-15.230964_pt1 | contig 14278 bp, 10 predicted proteins | sample MGYA00243254_ERZ653459 | MGnify/ENA primary metagenome ERZ653459 (study PRJEB26926, sample SAMN06164952) | human gut metagenome | biome: ENVO:00009003; feature: ENVO:2100002; material: ENVO:00002003...
CTCACTCTTTTGCTTGTGTGCTCCTTTTCCCCAAAAGTACAAAGTATCTTTTGGGGTCCCCGTAATAAGCAACTTCTCGCAATGACATTAAGTGCTTCGCACGCAGTGGAATAAGCGATGTTGCTTATTCAACGCTCTCTGTCATTGAACAAAGCAATGCTGCGACAAATCCTTATTTTGTGAGAAATAGTAGAATGATAATGAAAAAATAATATATTGACACTGTACGCGCGAAGTAGTATAATTATATAAGTATGAAAAGGCGTGTTTTCAAAAATAAAAAAGGCTTTACGCTCGTTGAACTTATCGTGACCATTGCCATTATGGCGATTCTTGCCGCGGCGGTTACGCCTGCCGTTTACGTCACGACAAAACGCCGTCAGAAGAGCGCTGCCGAAACCGACACGCAGACCATGTACAGGAACGCGATCGCGGCGGTTACGTACCTTTCGGGGCAGTATATTTATCCCAACAAGCCGGATCCGCGCAAAGAAGACGTGGACAACGGCGTGCACGGGTGGTACGTCACGTATTCCGCAATGGTGTGCAAGCGCATTTATCAGACCGTAATCGGGCTGGACATTCCCGTCAAATATTACAATCCCGATGCGTCGGGGACGGAAAAGGTCCTTGTGCCCGACGGCTGCAACGCGGTGGAGCGCAGTTCCTTTGTCAACGCGGACAACAAAAATCCTTATATCGTCATTCAGGTTGTGGGCGTTACGAATAACGACGAAATCGAATATTACCTCATCGTCAGCTACCACAACGACAAGAATAAGTTTGAGGCTTGGGACGGCGGCGCGACGGTGCAAACGGCTACGCTTGAATACGTCACGAAAGATCCGACGACAAATCCGCAACTTAACCGCGCATATCAGACCAACAAGGGCACTCCCATCCGCTATACGTTCAAAATAAGAACAAAGTAAGGCTATTATGAAATATATCTTGCAGTTTTTTTACCTGGTTTTACAGTTCACCTGGGGCGCGATTCAAAACGTCCTGGGGTTTTTGCTTTTCCTGAAAAATATCAGGTGCGAGCACGCCTATTACCACGGCGCAATCCTGACCTTCCACGAGGGCGATTGGGGCGGCGTGTCGCTGGGCGCGTTTATCTTCATCAACGGCAAGCGCGGCGATGAGTACAAAAAAACCGTGTCCGTGCATGAGTACGGCCATACCATTCAGTCGCTGATTCTGGGGCCGCTGTATCTGTTTGTCGTCGGGATTCCGTCGTTTGTATGGTGCAACAACAAGAAGTGCATTGCTTATAGACAGGAACAAAATAAATCCTATTACGATCTGTATTGCGAAAGCTGGGCGAACAGGCTCGGCGAGGCGGTCACGCACGAGGAGGCCCCGCACAAGTGAAAGAAAAGTTCAACGGGGTGCTGTTGCATATAGGAAGTCTGCCGTCTGAATACGGCGTCGGCGCGCTGTCCGAGGGCGCGTTTTCTTTTGTCGATTTTTTGGCGGACGCGAAGGTCGATTTCTGGCAAACACTGCCGTTATCGCCAACGTCTTTCGGCGACAGCCCGTATCAGTCGCCGTCGGCATTTGCGGGGAATCCGTACTTTATTGATATAAATACGCTTGTTAAACGCGGGCTTTTGACGGAAAACGAGGCAAAACGCGCCAAAACAAAATCGCTTGACTACGCCGAAATTTTTAACTCGCGATACGACGTGCTGCGCTGCGCGTTCAAAAGATTTCAAAAAAATTCCGATTATTCAAAGTTTCTTGAAAATAACGAATATTGGCTGGACGACTTCGCGCTGTTTATGGCGCTCAAAGTCAAAAACGGGTTTTCGTCGTTCGATACGTGGGAAAAGGACGAAAGACGGCGCGATACGCTGTCCGACGAAAAAATCGCCGCGCTTCAGGACGAGTGCGATTTCTGGCGGTTTTTACAGTTCGAGTTCTATCGCGAATTAGCCGCGCTTAAAGACTACGCAAAATCCAAAAACGTCGCGCTTATCGGCGATATCCCCATCTACGTCGCGTACGACAGCGCGGACGTCTGGGCGCACCCCGAAATATTCAGGCTTGACAAAAATATGCGCCCGAAAGAGGTCGCCGGCGTGCCGCCCGATTACTTCTCCGCCGACGGGCAACTGTGGGGCAATCCGCTGTACGACTGGAAAAAACAACAGTCGGACGGCTTTTTGTGGTGGCATCACCGCTTGCTGCATCAGCTGCAATTTTTCGACAAAATCCGCATCGACCACTTCCGCGCGTTTGAAAGCTACTACGCCGTACCGTATGGTGCAACGACCGCAAAAATCGGCAGGTGGGTGAAGGGCGTCGGCACGAAAATCTTCGACGGGCTTGACCTCGACGACAGAATCATCGCCGAGGACCTCGGAATTATCACCGACAAGGTGCGCCGCCTTGTGAAACGTACCGGCTTCCCCGGAATGAAAGTCTTTCAGTTCGCTTTCGACGGCAAGAGCGATAACGAGCATCTGCCGGAAAACGTGAAGTATAACACCGTCTATTACACCGGCACGCACGACAACGATACGCTGAAAGGTTGGTACGATGCGCAGGGTGACGGCACAAAAGAGTACGTCAAAAAAACCCTCGGCGCAACCGACGAGAACGTCTTTGATAAAACTTTCAAAAGGGTAATGCGCTCCCGCGCGAAATTCGTCATCGTGCCTATGCAGGACTATCTGTTGCAGGGCTCGGAGGCAAGAATGAATACCCCGGGGACGAACGACGGGAATTGGAAATACGTCCTGCCGAAAAATTACGCAAAGGTGAAAAACCGCATAAGAAAGTACGTCAGGAACAGATGTTCAGATAGCCGAGCCAGGAATAAATAAGGGAAACAACGTTAAAATCCTGTGCCTTTTTCGGTGATGATATTTTCACCGCTTAGGTAAATTTTGTAATATACTTCACGATATTCTTGCGACTTTCCCTTGTAATAAAGATAAATCGCATTTTCCTCCGTGTTAAAATCGGCGGAAAAAGTCCCCTTTTTTTCGGGAACGCCGTACGAATCAGCCCATTTTAAGGACGAAAACCTGTTTTTCAAGGTATTGTAAGCGGCTTCCGAGTACGCATCCGTCCATATTTCGTCGAAACTGCCATACAACAAAAGATCTGTCACGTCGATTTCGATCCCCGTAAGTTCGGTGAAGAACGAAGGGCGTTCAACGACTTCCTGCGCCCACGAAACGATTTGTGCAGAAATTTGCTTCCCGTTGTATATGTAGTTGACTTCGTCGGTTTTCTTGTTGAGTATGCCCACGGTTGCGCCCGAAACGACGCCGGCAAGCACCGCCATAATCGCAATTACGACGATAAGCTCCACAAGAGTGAATCCTTTTTTATCGTATTTCATAATTTTATTATACAAAATCGCCGACGTTTTGTCAAAACCGACGTATTATCAGGGCGAAACGGAAAATACGATTTTGGAAAACCGCCGTTTTTCGTTTTGTCGAGTTCAAATTTTTTGAAGATTTTTTTGAAATTGAAAAGCGTAATATGTTGTGTATATTGACAGCAGTCATTGTCATATTGACAGCGGCGCACGGGATATTATAACAAGGAAACCCTTCCGGGAGATTGCCACGCGTCATAAACTACGCTTTTGACCAATCATTTCACGCTAAAAGCGAAAATGCTTGTCTTTTGCTTGTTTATTCCTTTTCCCCATGGGTACAAAGTATCCCGTGGGGTCCCCGTTTTTTCGCTCGCAATGACACAGTACTTCGTACGGAATATAACAAGAGTTTGTTTACCGGAAACTATTTGCAAAATTTTCGTACCTTCTTTATTCTATCCCGTGCAACGCACTTATGTCATTGCGAGGAGCAACGCGACGTGGCAATCTCTCGGAAGGGTAACCGCATTGTAATGATATAAAGAGTGTCGCACGGAAGTGGTAACGTATCATGACTTGTCGTTGCGTTTGTCGCAAAGTATGAGCGATATATCGTCGCGCACGATGCAAAGGAATTTCAAAAGACATTCCGTCTCGGACACGGTAAGGTCGCGCGTCAGTATCGTCGCAACGGACAGGGCAAGATTTGTGAGTTCAATGACGTTGAGCCGCGAAAGTTCCATAAGGCAGTTTATGCCGTCTCGGCGCACACTGTGCTTTTGAAATCGCATTATCGCAGGCGATAACGCTCACTCTTTTGCTTGTGTGCGCCTTTTCTCCACGCAAGTACAAAAGTATCTTGCGTGGGTTTTATAATGCGGTGTCCGTTCCCGGCGATTGCCACGCTACGCTCGCAATGACATAAAGTGCGTTGCACGGATGACAACAAGTATATGGTGTCGCAATGGTATAGAGTGCGTTGCACGGAAGATAACGAGTATACAATGTTTTGAAAGGGTAACGGCGAAAACGGGACGTGAACATGGCACGTCATAATGCAAAATAACTTGACATTCGGTTGTAATATCTTGTATATTATATTTATAGCAATAACTTTTGGGCGCATTATGCCCAAAATTGCACATACTATGGCTATACCGCCGGGTTTTCCGGCGTATCGGAGGAGAGATATGAGAGCAAAAAAATCAAGCAAAAACTTACTTCGTATCAGCGGACTTGCATTAGTGTTTATGCTTGCAGTCGCACTGCTTGTCAGCGCAATTTCTTTTACGCGCGTGGGTGCGGGAGAGATTAAAGAATCAAATGCGAAAGCGACGGTTACGCCGAGCACAAAGTTTCTGGACATTGCCACGCCGGAAAAGTTTCAGCCGTTTGTTATGGACGGATCGTCTGCGAATAGTTATTTCGCACAGTTTACATATTATCCCGAAACCTACAAAAACTATTTTGGTTTTATTGGCGGAATATATACCGGTATTTCAAACTTCAATACGAGCGAAACGTCGGCTTCTATGGAGCCGGCTGCTATTGGTAATGTAAGAGAGAGATTATACGCTTACTATAAACTTCCCGATTACTTAGTTAACGTAGGCGCCGAAATCGAAATCAGCGCAAACCTTGACGAGGCGGTTAAGTTCACTGCAATGAAAAACACGTTGAAGTTCATTTCGTACGCTTCCGGTGTTACCGAAATCGGCGAAAACTCCGACTACGTAAACGGCACTTTTAACAAGGGTACGACCTGGACGGTTACGTCAACCAATCAATATATCCTTGTATATGCCGGCGGCGAAGAAAACGGCAGTGAAAAAATCGAAATCAGCGGTCTTGCCATTAACATTAAAATCAAGAGCGTAAATTCGGTCAGTGCATATGAAGAAATCGCGGCAAAACTTGCGACGAACGTTGCTCCCGTTACCATATCGTGGGACGGTACGACAAAGTATTCGGCAGATTTTGGCGAATTCAGAAATATAGCGCAAAACTTTGAAACCAACCGCAATACGGTTGCCAACCTTGGAACTTGGGGATTGCACGCCGGAGATATAATTGATCCTTCTTCCAATTCATTGGTTTCAATTCGCACAGACGGAATGCAAACAAAGCAGTTCTCCTTCCTGCTTTACGACAAATATTTAAGCCTTGACACAGCGGATATCAAAGGTTTTGATTTATTCCAAGCATATCGCGGCACGGGCGCAATTGTTGACGGCTCTGCAAAAACATACAGAAGAAGCGATTATACATCAGAACAGCTGAAAACGTTGCGTTATCCGGTAGGTTTGGAAAGCATAACGGTTGAACCGTTCGGAGCAAAAAACAATGACGCGTCGACGGGTTATTTCCGCGGGCTTTACGTCACGGTCATTTACGACGGAAAAGACAACGGGCTTTTGCCTATCGAAACCGACACTGCGTATCTCGTAAATTATGCAAACGTTAATAAAGTCAGCGGAAAAACATTGACGGTATTCTGCGGCGGTATCGACTACACCCCGCCCACGGCATTGAACGAAGTTGCTCTCCTTACCGAAAACGTTTTTAACGAAAACGACGGCGTCACGTATTTTTATACCGACACCATAAAATTCAAACCTGTTCTCGATGATGACGGCGACACTCGCGGCGACGTCAAGTATTTCTATACCCTTTACAAAATAGTTGACGGCAATTACGTTGAAATCGAAGTGCAGACAGGCATTGCAATCAACAACCCCGGCTTTGACGTGTTCACCCTTTCGGGACTTGAAAAGGGCGAATACGCAATCAAGTTCAAAGCGATCGATACGGTCGGGCTTTTCTACGAAGGCGCGAGTGCGGAACAAATCGCACTTTTTAACGACGTACAAAAAGGCTGGGCAAACCACGCCGTTTACAGCGGTTATCACCATTTCACAATCGACGACATCAAGAGCCTGCCCGAAAAATGGGAAACCGCAATTTACCTTGAAAACGGCGGCGCATATAACGGCGAATGGACGAATCAGAACGTCGTTATCGAGTTCAACACGCTCTCTTCCATCAAGGATATAACCTATCAAATCAGTTATCGCACCCTTAAAAATGGCGTTTTCGTAGGTACACAAACCAAATGGGTGAGCATCAACGACAAAATCGTCGATAACAAATATATCATAGGCTATGACGAAATTTCGCCCGAAGGATACGAACGCATCTATTATTTCCAAGCGATTTATAATTCGTCAAATATCACGTACACCGTTGACGTTCCCGTGAAATACGACAACTATAACGGATACAAGCCCGAAATTGCAAGGCTTCTTGACTTCTCGACAGACGCGTATGCCGACTTACTGCCCCTTCTTGTGAACCTTAACTACAAACAAGTCGGGAAAGACGGCTACGTCAGCGAATTTTTGGGCAGCCCGATGACTCTTTATTACGCAATCACACGTGACGGCGTCGTGGGCGAGGCAAAGGAACTTTCGCTTGATACAAACGACGTTTATATGGATTTGTTCGAGGGCAGAAACGTTTCAGGCCTCACGCAAATTCAGGTCAGATTCTGGCTTGTCGACGAAGCGGGCAATACAAACGAGGAAACCATCTACAACGTCAACCTTGACAGGGCAAAGATCAACGTCAACTTCAACATCGATACGAACGCCCGAAGGTACTTCAACAATACGACCGACGTAAGTACGTCGCTTGTTTCGTACACGTTGTCGAACAAGTTTACAGGCACTATCCCGTCGGGGAAAATCGGCATTACTTTCGACGCGGCGTACGACGGCGTTAATGCAGGCATAAGACAGGTGATTGTCAGCAACGTCCTGGCTTCCTACGTCGAAGGCTCGGCTTATACGGCTGCGCTCATCGACGAATATGAAAAGGTTTTCTTTGACGTAAACGGCAACGTCATCACCCTCGTGGACGGCAGGTTTGTCGTCGGCACGCACGAAATAAGAAAAGCCCGCCTTACGATCGACGAGAATTACGAACATGCGAAGTTTGTTTATAACGGCACCATCAACTACGCAATGACCGACTACGTTTCGGGCGACGGCTCTTTATTGGTGCTCGATAAGGTTTTGGGCGACAAAGCGGACGAATGGAAAAATATCCAATGGAAAGGCACGTTCCAGCTTGACAGCATTGCCGTCAACCCCGGGCTTCGCGCGTCGCTTATAAATATCGAAATCGCGGGCGAACTGAACAACAATTACCAGATCACAAACGCGGGCGGCTCCGCAAGCGCACCCAAAGCGTATATCGATATCCTACCAGCCAAACTCGGTAAAATCACGCTTATCGCCTCAAAGATTTATAACGGCGAAAATACGATTCTGACGAACTCGGACAACTGCACGTTTAGTATCGAGGGACTGCAAGGCACGGACAACATCACGCTCGAATACGGCACGATTATCCTGCCCGGCAAGGACGTCGGCACATATACCTTTAACGTCAACGATTTCAAACTCGTCGGCGAAAGAAAAAAATTCTATGACCTGACAGACGTTACCGTTGAAGCGACGATTACCGTAACGCCCAAACCCATCACGGTTACGGTGAATAACGTCGATAAACCTTTCGACAACAAAACGTCGTTCCAGATCAGCAGCTATACGTTTGGCGGCGTTGTATCGGGCGACGACGTGAAACTGTTAACAAGCACGGGCAATACGGCAAATATCAACGTCGGCACTTATCCCGATTGCAAAGTCACGCTGGGTATTACCGGCAATGACAGCAAAAACTACGTCCTGAACGTTACCGAGGCGGTCGTTACGGTCACCATTTCTCCGCGCGAAATCGGCGGCGCGAAAATCACCGGTATTTACGCTGTCGACACGAACGGCAATTACTACTACATCAATGAAATCGGCGCAGGCGAAGTTGTGATTTATCAGAAAGACGGCGCAGGTTATATCGCGTACAGCAAGGACGAAAACGGCAAGGCAAAGACCGAAAACGTTGACGTTTTGCCAGCAGGCGCAACCGTCTGGGTGCTCGATACGTTCGTAAAAGGCGGCGTTTGCATCATCAACGGTCACCGCTTCGAGCTGTCGCAAGACATCGTTTACGCAATCGAATACTATGAGGATACCGAACTCAAAAACAAACTCGACATCGGTGAAATCGACTTCACACAGCGTCAGTATCAGCCCGTCGTCGTCGATCAGAACGGCAAAACATTCATTATCAACGTCGACATTAAGGACGGCGTTTACGACACCACTTCGGGCGCGTATAAATATACGTTGAAAATCGAAAGCTTCGGCGCGAAAAGCAACTTCCAGAAAATAACGGGCTTCAACGACACGGAAACCAAAGTCGTGTCCGTGCTTGACTTCTCGGACGTCAAGTTTGAAAATAAAATGTTCAACGGCGAAGGCAGCGTCGATAAGTTCAGCGCTCCGTACAACGCGTTGGCATACACGCTTAAAGTAACAAGCCCGTCACAGTTGAATATTGAATCGGAGGAATACTTCAAGAAGGGCGCAGACGGCGAATGGGTGCCCGTTGACAAGGCAATCGACGCTGGCGTTTACTACGGTAAGTTCACGGTATCGCGCTTGAATAACGAATACATTCTTGAACAAACTTTCACGATTGAAAGAATCGGCACCGAAATTAAGATTAAAGACGCGTCCGTTACGTACGACGCAAAATACGGCGAAGACTTCGCTGAAAAAGTGCAAAAGGTCGACGACGCGTTCAATTACTACAAGACGACTTACGGCATGGTCGTCGGCGCAAACGACATCGTTTACGAATATTCCTTTGATGAAGATTTCAAGACGATTCTCGGCAGTGCTCCCGTCCGTCAGGGTGGTGGCGTATGCTACGTCCGCGTGAGATATAAGGGCAACGAAAATTTCATCGGCTCGGTCTCGCTCGCCCGCAAAATCAACGTTAACGGCGCGAAATTCAACCTTGTCGATATCACGGCAAACGTAGGCGAATCGTTCAATCTGCCCACGGTTGAAAATCTTATCGACAAAGACTCCGTCGGCGGCAACTACAAAGAAATCGCAAAAGACTTTGTCATCGTTTATCGTGTCAGCGACGCCAGTTACAAGGTCGTGAATAACGCTGCGGGACTTGTGGGCGAAGGCAGATATCCTTACAGAGTCGTTCATAAAGGACTTATCAAGGGCGGCGCCTGGACGGTCGACAGCAGTGCGGAATCCGAAAGATATACCCGTGCCGTGTCGGCGGACGGCATAATCGAAGCGACGATTTCCATCACCGAAAACGAACTTAACTCGGTATGGGGCGGCGACGTTAACGTTCCCGACGATAAAGTGCTGGAAGATAACGGCATCGGCACGATCTCGGGCAGCTGGACGCAGGCTGACAGCGGATACACCGTTTACTTCTGCATACTCGACAGAAACAACGCCGCAAGCCGCGATAACTTCACCAACGGTTTAAGACAAAATAAGGAAATCTTTGGCAAAGAGTACGTAGCTGGCAAGGTCTACTTCCTGTCGCTCAGCGAATATAAGAACAAAAGCGTCCTTATGAACGCCGACAAACAGCCCAGACTTATGAGCCCCGCAACCGTAACGATGAACGTCAGCGCAAACGGCGCGAAACTCATCAGATACAACAACGGCGAATGGACGGAAGTAAACTACGTCGATAACGGCGACGGCACCGTAACGTTTGAAACCGATAAGCTCGGCTACTTCATCTTTGCAGAAGACTACGTCGCGCCCAAAGCGAAAACAAACACGCTGGCAATCGGCATCGGCGCAGGCGTGGGCGGCGCGGCAGTGCTTATGGCAATCATCGTGGTTACGTTGGTCGTCATTAAGAGAAAACGCGCATAATCGTTAAACAAACGCACGCGACGGCGTGCCGTTTCCATAATATAAAATATTTTATAAGGAGAAGAAAAATGAACAAATATGCAGGTACAAAAACCGAAAAGAACCTCGAAACGGCTTTTTCGGGCGAATCACAGGCAAGAAACAAGTATACTTACTTTGCGTCGGTTGCGAAAAAAGAGGGCTATGAACAAATCGCGTCCCTGTTTCTGAAAACCGCCGACAACGAAAAAGAACACGCCAAACTTTGGTTCAAGGAACTTAACGGCATCGGAAACACAACGGAAAACCTTGTTTCCGCAGCGGCGGGCGAAAACTACGAATGGACGGATATGTATGCGGGCTTTGCAAAAACAGCCGAAGAAGAAGGCTTCCACGAACTTGCGGCGAAATTCAGACTTGTCGCGGCGATCGAGAAACACCACGAAGAAAGATATCGCGCGCTGTTGAAAAATATCGAAACGGCGGAAGTTTTCAAAAAATCCACGGTGAAAGTATGGGAATGCAGAAACTGCGGCCATATCGTCGTCGGAGAGTGCGCGCCCGAGGTTTGCCCGACGTGCAATCATCCCCAAAGTTATTTTGAAATATCCGCGGACAACTATTGATTGTCGCAAAACACGCGGGAAACCATTTTCAAAGCGTCGGGACACCCCGACGCTTTTTAATGTTTAATATTATATATTATATATTATATTGTTTATATAATGAAAATGAAGGGCGGCGGGTAAATTTCGAAGGCGAGAAGAAGCGCGATATTTTCAAAAAAAATAATAATAAAAAAATTTTCTTTTCCTTCTTAAAAACGGTTTACAAAAAATGCCGCTTGTGTTATTATAACCCTAACAGAAATCTTTAATTATGTCCAGAGAGGCATACAAGGTTATCATACAATAAACAGGTGTATCATATCTTGCGTGTCTTGACGCAAGATTTTTTTTGAGGTTTTATGGAAATTAAGGCAAACATTATGGATGATACGGCTGTCGCCCGCGCGCTTAAAAGGGTATCGCACGAGATTATCGAAAGAAACGACTCCCTGGAAAACGTCGTGATTATCGGCATTAAAAGCCGTGGTATCCCCCTTGCCGGAATAATTGCCGAAAACGTGAAAAAATACGAAGGCGTGTCGCTTGACGTGGGTGAACTCGATATAAGTCTTTATCGTGACGACCTTGCGGAAAAAAGCGAAACTCCCGTTATCGAAAAAATCAACGTTCCCTTTGAAGTAAGGGGACGAGACGTCGTCCTTGTTGACGACGTTTTGTTTACCGGAAGGACGGCGCGCGCCGCAATCGACGCCGTGTTCACGCTGGGACGTCCGCGCACGATACAACTTGCCGTGCTTATCGACCGCGGCCATCGCGAACTTCCGATACGCGCGGACTATGTCGGCAAAAACCTGCCAACGTCCAAGCAGGAGGTCGTAAGGGTAATGATACCGCCCTATGACGAGAAAATCGCCGTCGACCTGTTTTCACTCTGATATATCAAAATATAAATAAATTTTAAAGGAGATTGTTACTTATGAAGATGATTTACAACGTTGAAGACAAGTTGTCCTTCAAACAAACGCTTGTGTACTCGCTTCAACAATTCTTGGCGGTCGTATGCGCGACGATTCTCGTGCCTATTCTTTCCTCGGGAAACGGCGTCAACATGAGCCCCGCTGCCGCACTTTTCGGCGCAGGTATCGCAACTCTGTTCTACGTATGGGTTACCAAGAAAAAGAGCCCGATGTTCATCGGAAGCTCGTTCGCGTTTATCTCGGCGTTGATCGGCGCAACTCAATACGGCTGGTGGGGAATTATTCTCGGCGGCGTATTCGCAGGCGCTGTATACTGCATACTTGCCTTTATCGTCTGGAAGAAAGGTACTGAATGGATCAACAAACTTATGCCCGCGGTCATCATCGGGCCCACGGTTGCTCTTATCGGCTTAGGTCTTTCGGGCAGCGCAATCGGCAACCTTACCACTGCAAGCGGCAGCGGACAATCTTACAACCTTGTCGCAATCTTTTGCGGATTGTTTGCCTTCTTCGTAACGGTTTTTGTATCCTGCAAGGGCAGCAAAAAAATGCAACTTATGCCTTTCATCATCGGTATCGGCGCAGGTTACCTTCTCGCATCGTTCTTCTCCATCTTCGGATACGCATGCGACGTCGAATATCTCAAAATCGTCAACTGGACTCCGCTTGTCGAAAACTTCGTAAAAGACGGCAAATTCACGGGCGTCACCGCATTCCTCGATTATCCGCACCTTGCGATTATCGAAGCAATTAAGGAATCCGTAAACGGCACCGCAAGACTTACCGGCACGGGCGTCGGCGCAATCGCGCTTCTGTTCATCCCCGTATCTCTGGTTGTTTTCGCGGAACATATCGCGGACCACAAAAACATGAGCACCATCATAGAAAAAGACCTTCTTAAAGACCCCGGTCTCCATCGCACGCTCATCGGCGACGGCTTCGGAACGACCGTCGGCACGATCTTCGGCTGCTGCCCCAACACCACTTACGGCGAAAGCATCGGCTGTGTGGCAATCACCAAAAACGCCTCGATTTACACCATAATCGGCGCGGCTGTTATCGCGATTATAATCGCGTTTTTCAGCCCGTTCATCGCACTTATCGAAACAATCCCCGTCTGCGTTCTGGGCGGCGTATGCCTGGCGCTCTACGGATTTATCGCAGTCAGCGGTCTTAAAATGCTGCAAAACGTTGACCTCGGCGAAAGCAAAAACCTCTTCGTCGTATCGGCAATCCTTATTACGGGTATCGGCGGACTCGCTCTTAAATTCGGTCTTGCAACGAAGGGCAAAGCAATCGTCACCATCACCAACATCGCAACCGCTCTTATCGTAGGTATCCTTACCAACGTCATTCTTTCCATCAAAACCAAGAAAGAAAAACAGGGCGAAGTCAAAGACGGCGAAAGCATCGCGGTCGTGGGCGAAGGCGTAACGTATGACACGGACGACAAACTCCCCGGCGTCAGAAAAGACGAAGTCGTGGCAGACAGCGAAGCAGTCGACGAAGCAGTCGAAGAACTCGGACTCGAAGACGAAGACAAAACCGCGACGGTGGAATTCCAGGCGGTTGAAGAAGCAAAGGACGAATCGTCCGACAAGTAATAATCAACGAAATATCAAAAAGTCCTCATAGTTTTATGAGGACTTTTTTTATACCTGAAATGCAACTTTTTACATAGTTTTAAAACAAGGTAACCCTTTTTTTCTTTGGCACGTTACGGGGGCATTTGCGATATAAAAAAGCCCTGACAAAAGTCAGGGCAATGCAATTATTCGTTCAATTATTGCGGATTATTTCGTACCGAAAATTCTGTCGCCGGCGTCGCCGAGGCCGGGGACGATGTAGCCGTTTTCGTTAAGGTGAGAGTCTTTGCAGCCGACGAAGATGTGTACGTCGGGATGTTTTGCGTGGACTTTTTCAATTCCTTCGGGCGCGCCGATGATGCTCATAAACTTAATGTTCTTGCAGCCTTTCGCCTTAATGAAGTCGATTGCCGCGATTGCGCTGCCACCGGTTGCGAGCATCGGATCGAGAATGATGACTTCGCGGTTTGCGATATCGTCGGGAAGTTTGCAGTAGTACTCCTTGGGTTCAAGCGTTTCGTGGTCGCGATAAAGACCGACGTGTCCGACTTTTGCGGTGGGGACAAGAGCAAGGATACCGTTTACCATGCCGAGACCTGCGCGGAGAATAGGCACGATTGCGATGTCATTTGCAATAACGCGGGTTTTAGTGACCGCAATCGGGGTTTTAACCTCAATTTCTTGCGTATTGATATCGCGGAGAGCCTCAAACGCCATAAGCATTGCGACTTCTTCCACAAGTTCGCGAAACTCTTTGCTGCCGGTACGTTCATCACGCATAATTGCAATTTTGTGTGTGATAAGAGGGTGATTGAAAATGGTTACGTTGTTCATAAAACACCTCACAATATTTACTTTTAACATAGTAACATTTCGGCGTTTTTTTTGCAAGCAAAATACGCATTGTTCGACATATTTTTTAAGGCATATCGCAATAAAAAAATTAGCAAAAAACTGTCTCTTATACACATCTGACGCTGCCGACGAAGGCTTAGGTGTAGAT
>ENA-OYYW01000394-OYYW01000394.1-human-gut-metagenome-genome-assembly--contig:-NODE-394-length-14193-cov-5.885627_pt1 | contig 14193 bp, 8 predicted proteins | sample MGYA00243254_ERZ653459 | MGnify/ENA primary metagenome ERZ653459 (study PRJEB26926, sample SAMN06164952) | human gut metagenome | biome: ENVO:00009003; feature: ENVO:2100002; material: ENVO:00002003...
GACGCCCGACAACGACAGATCCCAGAGTCCACAGGTATAATTTCAAACTCACCACGGAAGAGAATATCCGCTTTAAGCAGATGCTTTGTAAGGCAGGATTGGAACATAACCGCAGCCGGTTTATCGTAAAACGCATCTTCGCCGAGGAGTTCGTTGTCGTTAAACGTGACCCTTCCAAAGTGCAGTTTATTGCTCGTCTGAATGACTTTTATTTCCAGTTTCAGAAACTCGCCAACAACTATAATCAGATTGTAAAGGTCATCAATTCGCACTTTTCCAACATCGCGATCCCGCATCAGATCGCTGCTTTGGAACAGCGAACGAGAGAATTAAAGGCTCTGAGTATCGAGATTCTCAACCTTGCAAAACAAGCTAAGGAGTGGTTGCGAATATAAGATCGGGTTCCTCGCCCGGTGGGGCTTTGCGCTATAACAAGGAGAAAGTGGATAAGGATGAAGCCGAGGTGCTGCTTTGGCAGAAGATGCTCGAACCGTTCGATAAACACGGACGACTGGATATCGATGCCTGCATGGATAGTTTCTGGCCCTACCTCGAAGCCAACCGCAGAACGACCAATACGGTCTTCCATGCTTCGCTGAACCCTTCACCGGAAGACAGGCTGACAGACGAACAGTTGCGGGAAATCGCAAATGAATACATGCAGAAGATGGGTTACGGAGATCAGCCCTATATCGTCTTCAAACATAAGGACATTGATCGGCAGCACCTCCATATCGTATCGTTGCGCGTCGATGAGAAAGGCTGTAAACTACCACACGATTTCGAAGCCCGTCGTTCTGCGGAAATTACCCGCGATTTGGAACATAAGTACAACCTCCATCCGGCGGTCAAAGGTCAGGAACAGAGGGACACCCCCGATCTTCGGAAAGTAAACTATAAGACGGGAAACGTCAAACACCAGATCTCGTCCGTCGTCAGGTCGTGCCTGCGGAATTATAAATGCTCGTCCTACGGCGAGTTCCGCACCTTATTGGAACTGTTTAACGTTTCGGTCGAAGAACGTACGGGAACTATCGACGAAAGGAACTATGCCGGTATTGTCTACGGCGCCATGACTGATGACGGCTATGGCATCGGCACTCCGTTCAAATCGAGCCGTATCGGCCGGGATGTCGGCTACAAGGCTCTTCAAAAGTATTACGAGCGGTCGAAGAGTGCGCTGAAGCAGGACGGGTCGCTCGACCGGCTGCGACAGACAGTCCGGGATGCCATGAGTCCGCACAATACGCGGGACGAGTTTCGGCAGCTGCTCAAGGCGGAGAACATCGACGCTATCTTCCGCATCAATCCGGTCGGCAGAATCTATGGCGTGACTTTCATTGACCATAACGACGGCATCGTTGCCAACGGGTCGGTGCTGGGAAAAGAGTTCTCGGCGAATGTCTTCAACGAATTGTATCCGGCTCCGAAAGAGGCGCAACAGGTCGCAGAACAACACGTGGAACAGAAACATGAAGTGCAAAACCATGCCGCCAATCCTATTTCTGGCATTGTCGATACGGTATTGGATTTGGCCGACACGCGGGCTTACGAGGAACAGCAACGGCAGATGCAACAAAGGCGTAAAAAAAGACGACATCGTTCCTGATACGAAAAACGGGGTCTGATATGGATCAGATCCCGTTTCTCATTGTTCCCTGTCGGCTTTCCGTCGTGGCCTCCCCGTGCCACCGGCATCTTCTATTTCTCTGCCGGAATAAAAGTTATTGCCTGCCCGCCCCGTTCAGCCATCTCGATGCGTATGGTATCTCGTGCCGTCACCGCCCGCTTCCCGATCAGGTATGCCTCCGGATTGCGCCCCGCATCCGGAGCATCGGCATATATGGTCGCGGTATACGTCACTCCGGGTTCGAGGAAGTCGAGCTTCTGCACGAGCGTCCTTGCCTTCTCGTCCGTTCCTGCCCCGAGAAAGTATCTGTCTTTGGCCCGTCTTGCAACGACGATATAGTCGCCGATCTCTCCCTGCAATGCCTTCGACCAGTCGCAGTCTGCGTCGAAGTCGCGGAAGAACCGGAATGCGGGATGCCCTTCGTAGTTCTCGATCAGGTCTGCGGCCATCTGCAGGGGCGAGTATATGATCACCCAGTTTGCTATCTGCCGTGCCAGCGTGGTCTTTATGCAGCGTTCCGCGTTGGGCCCGTTCCACTCGATCCGTCCCTTGTCGGCCTTCGCCGTGGAATAGTCGATGTCGAAGATTCCCGGAGTGTAGTCCATCGGTCCGCTCAGCATCCTCACGAAGGGCAGCGTCGTGAGATACTCTGCCGAATTCCCTTCCGACCATGCGTTCCATTCCATGCCCCGCGCCCCTTCGCGTGTCATCATGTTGGGCCACGTGCGTCGTATCCCCGTCTCCTTTATCGGCTTGTGTACGTCGAGCATGATCCGGTATTTCGCCGCCGTTTCCACGACCCGCTGATAGTGCTGCACTCCATACTGCGAATGATGGAGGTAACCGCCTTTGAATCCCCCTGCATATCCCGTTTTGAGCGTGTGAACCCCCAGTTCGGCATACCTCCTCATCGCTGCTTCCATGACGGCTTCGTACTCAGAATATTTCCTCCCGTTTCATTGTGCATCCACAGTTGCACGCCCTTTTCACGGGCATAGGCGGCTATTCGCTCCAGATCGAAATCCGCATAGGGTTCGAGGTAGTCGAACTGCTGGTTTCCGCCCCAGTTCTCCCATCCTTTGTTCCAGCCCTCGAACAACACTCCTTGTATGCCGTTTTCCGCAGCAAAGTCGATGTGCCGGATGGCATTCCGTGTCGTTGCTCCGTGTCGCGGCCCCATCGTCCATACCTGCGTTCCGAGGTGCATTCCCCACCATACGCCGACGTACTTCTGCGGCACGATCCATGAGGTATCCTCGATCTTCGAAGGTTCGTTCAGGTTGAGCACCAGCGACGAGTTTATCAGGCCTACGGCCCTGTCTGCTATCTGTATCGTGCGCCAGGGCGTCGTGAAGCGTCCCGGAATGTACGCCTTCACGCCGTCGGGCAGGGGCGCGAGGGCGGCTTTCAGCACCCCCGCACTGTCGCGCCTCAATACCATCTCGGGCCAGTCGTACAGGGCCGCCTCGTGCACGGCTCCGAATATTCCGTCCCCAGTGCGGAATGTGAAGGGCGTGTTTGCATCCGTAATCCGTGCTACGGGCTGCTCGCGGTACTGGAGTTCATAGGTCTCGAAATTGCCGGGTATGGACCATGACATCGTATGACCCTCATCTGCGAACCGGAACTCCGTCAGTTCGTCCGTCACGGCCAGCGAATCGGGCTGCGCCAGTTCGTAGCGAAATGCTATTCCGTCGTCGAATGCGCGGAAGCGGAGCGTGAAGGCCATGCTTTTATCCGGCTTCCGCACTGCGACGGACATTTCGTTGTAATGGTTGCGGTGCCGTTTGTTCTCGCCCCAGGGGGCTGTCCACAGCCCGTCGTGGGAGGAGTGCCATACGCCTGTTATCGTCGCTCCCTGCAGCGAGGTTCCGCATGCCGCGAGCCCCATCGCCGAGGGCAGTATCAGGGGTTTGTCGTCGACCGTGACGGCATAGGTCACGCCCGCCCCTGCATCGGCTTCGACAGATACGGCGATGCGTCCGTCGGGTGAGGTTATGAAGGGCTGCTGCGGAGAGCATGCTGCAAACAATGCACAGGCGAAGGCCATGAAGGCAGCATGTGGATTCGGAATCTTCATGGGAAGGCTATTTTTCGGATTCCATCTCGAAGCGCACCTTCGCACCTTCCAGAAGTGTGGAATAGCTAAGGAACGGCCTTTCCGATACTTTTCCGTCGATAGCCATTTTACCGACATAACGGTTCTCGGAGCTGTTCTCCGGAGCGTCGATCTCGATCGTATTGCCATTTTCAAGATGAATGACGGCCTTGCGGAACAGCGGCGATCCGACTGCGTATTCGTCCGCTCCCGGACATACGGGATAAAACCCTAAAGCCGAAAATACGTACCATGCCGAGGTTTGTCCGTTGTCCTCGTCGCCACAGTAACCGTCGGGCTTGGCCGAATAGAGGCGATCCATGACCTCACGGACCCACCACTGCGCCTTACGGGGTTGCCCGGCGTAGTCGTAGAGGTAGATCATGTGCTGCGCGGGCTGGTTTCCGTGGGCGTAGTTGCCCATGTCGGCCACCTGCATTTCGGTAATTTCGTGGATGCGGAACCCGTAGTAGCTGTCGTCGTAGACGGGCGGCACGACGAAGACCGAGTCGAGCATCCGCGTGAATCCTTTGCGTTCTCCCATCAGGTCGATCAGTCCCTCGACATCGTGGAACACCGACCATGTGTAGTGCCACGCGTTTCCCTCGGTGAAGGCGTCGCCCCACTTGTAGGGGCTGAAGGGCGTCTGGAACGTCCCGTCGGCATTGCGGCCCCGCATCAGGCGCGTTTCGGGATCGAAGAGGTTTTTATAGTTCTGCGAAGCCTTTTCCAGCATCGCAGCGTTGTTCGTTTTTCCCAGTTTTTTCGCCACCTGCGCGATGCACCAGTCGTCGTAGGCGTATTCGAGCGTTCGTGCGACATTCTCGTTGATACCCACATCGTAGGGGATGTATCCCAGTGTGTTGTAGTATTCGTGTCCGAGGCGCCCCGTGGAGCTCACCGTGGGGTGTACCTTCCGGCGTCCTGCGAGCATCGCCTCGTAGAGCGTCGCAATGTCTTCCTCGGGGGTGACACCTTTCAGGATGGCATCCGAAACGACCGACGCCGAGTTGTTTCCGACCATGCACCCACGGTGTCCGGGCGAAGCCCATTCGGGCAGAAATCCGCTCTCGCGGTAAGCGTTTGCCAGCCCGGCCTGAATTTCGGCATTGACCGACGGATAGACCAGATTGAGCAGCGGAAACAGACTGCGGAAGGTGTCCCAGAATCCCGTGTCGGTATACATGTATCCCGGCAGTACCTCACCGTTGTAGGGGCTGTAATGCAGGATATTGCCGTTCTTGTCGATCTCGTAGAACTTGCGCGGGAACAAGGTCGAACGGTAGAGGCACGAATAGAACGTGCGGTACTGGTCCGTCGTGCCTCCCTCGACTTCAATACGTCCGAGCACCTCGTCCCAGCGTGCTTGCGCCTTGGCCTTCACGGTTTCGAAATCGTCCTTTCCCAGCTCTTCGAGGTTCTGCACGGCCTGCATCTGCGATATGAACGATGAGGCTGCGCGTACCGTTACCTGCTCGCCGCGCCGGGTTTCGAAACCTACCCGCACGAGGGCGTGTTCGCCGACTAACTGTTCGCCTTCGACGGGCTTCGTGCCGTCATAGATCTGGAAATCCCGGATCTTCCGGTCGAAGCGCACGATAAACCAGTTCTTGAAGTTGTCGGGCACACCTCCGCTGTTGCGCGTGGTGTATCCCACGACAGTCCGTTTGTCGTGCATGACCCTGATGTACGATCCGCGGTCGAAAGCGTCGATCACCACGCCCGACTCGTCCGATTCGGGGAACGTGAAACGCATGATCGCAGCCCGCTCGGTCGGGGCGATCTCGGCCTTGATGTCGTGGTCGGCGAGGTATACCGAATAATAGTAGGGGCGTGCCTCCTCCGACTGGTGCGAGAACCAGCTCTGACGGCTCTCTTCATCGACCTTGTCGCGTCCGCGTACGGGCATGATGGAGAACTGCCCGTAGTCGTTGATCCACGGCGAGGGCTGGTGGGTCTGCTTCAGGCCCCGGATGGTGTGGGCGCCGTAGGTATAGGCCCATCCGCTGCCCATTTCGCCCGTCTGGGGCGTCCAGAAGTTCATGCCCCACGGCAGGGCGACGGCCGGGTAGGTGTTGCCCGTCGAGAGCGTGAAGTCGGAGTGCGTGCCTACGAGCGTCGAGACGTATTCCGAAGGCCGCGCCGAAGGTTCGTCGCAGGAGGTTGCCGCGGTGCGCCCCGTGCGGCTTCCGCAGCTGCCGCACAGAACGGCGGCAAGTAACAGCAAAGAAACAGGTTTTATCATTGTTATTTGGTTTTTTCCGGTCAGTCAATGGAATTAAGTAAGTCGACCTTGTTTTCGTTTACGAGTTTTAATATGAGTTCCCCGAAGAGCGTGTTCTGCCAGGCGAACCACGGGCGGGTGAAATTCGCAGCATCGTGGCGCGAGAAGGATTCATGCATGAAGCCCGTCCCGGCATCGGTGGTCATCAGGGCGACGATGCAATCGCGGATCTCGGCGTCGTCCTCCGACGTGAAGGCCCGCATCATGATGCTCATGGGCCAGATCATCTCCACCCCGATATGGGGGCCGCCGATGCCCTCGCCGGCGGAGCCTCTCCAAAAGTAGGGGTTCTCTTCGCTCCAGACGAACCGCCGGGTGTTCTCATAGATGGGATCCGTGCGCTCCACGTCGCCCAGGTAGGGCATTGCCAGCAGCGACGGCACATTGGCGTCGTCCATCAGAAAGCAGCCTCCGAATCCGTCCACCTCGAAGGCGTAGATCTTCCCGAACTCCGGATGCTCGACCACCGCGTATTTCTGCAATGCCTCTTCCACCTCTCCGGCCAGCGCCGTGCACTCCGCGGCCAGCTCCCGCTCGCCGTTCACCGCCGTCAGGATCTCGGCGGCCTTGCGCAGCGACGTGACGGTCATGAAATTCGACGGGATGAGGAACCCGAAGGTCGTGGCGTCGTCCGAAGGACGGAACGCCGAGACGATCAGCCCCACGGGTTTCACGGGGTTGCCGCGCCCCACATGGCAGCGGGTATCCAGCTGGCGGTCGGTCGTGCGCAGGAAGATGTAATCGCCCGGCCCCTCCTTCATCTGCTGTTCTTTCAAAGTCTTTACAATATTGCGCATCGCAGAGATCCACTCCCCGTCGAAGACCGACGTGTCGCCCGTGGTTTTCCAGTAATGGTGCGCAAGGCGCAGAGGATAGCAATGGGAATCGATCTCCCATTTGCGCTCGAAAACCCAGGGACTTTGATCGTTGCCCGGATAGCCGACATCCTCGCCGTCACCCGTAGGGCCGACGTTGAAGGCATTAGCGTAAGGATCGATATTGATGAGTTTGAATTGCCGCCGGATCACCCCCGCGATCATCTTCTGCAACGCCGGGTCCTCCTTACACAACTGCACGTAGGGCCACACCTGCGCCCCCGAGTCGCGGAGCCACATGGCCGGAATGTCGCCCGTGTAGACGTAGGTATCGGGATTGCCCGCCTCGTCCTCGCCGTAGTGCACCGTGGTGTCGAGCGTGTTGGGGAAGCAGTTGGCGAACATCCACCGCAGGCGTTCGTTGGTCAGAAGACCGCACACGCGGGCGATCTCCCCCTCTACCGCTTCCGACTTAAAAAGCCGCTGCTCCTCCGCGGGCCGCTGGTCGGCGTACGCCTCCGGCTCGTCCGGACAGTACCACACCTTCTCTTCGGCCCCCATCTCGAAGCGCAGTTCCCCGCCCTTCATCACGTCGGCATGACCGATCCAAGGCTTTGTGTAGGGTTGGCCATTGAGCCACACCCGCTGGATATATTTGTTCGCAGCGGAGTTGTTTTCGGCCGTGATCGTGAACACACCGCCCGGAACGCGGATTTCGGCCCGGTCGAAGAGCGGTGATCCGAACCAGTAGCGTCCGCCCGCAGGCTCGGCCTCGTACATGCCCAGCGACGAGAGGACGTACCAGGCCGACATCTGACCCACGTCCTCGTTGCCCGAAAGGCCGTCCGGAGCGGCGTGGTAGAGCGTCGTGAGCACCTCGCGAACCTTGTCGGCCGTTTCCCACGGCTGACCCAGCATCGTATAAAGGTACAAAATATGGTGGCTCGGTTCGTTGCCGTGGGCGTACTGGCCAATCAGGCCCGAAATGTCGGGCGAGGTCTCGCCGCCTTCGATGACCGAACTTACCGTGAACAGCGAGTCCAGTTTTTCGAGCATCCGCGCCCGGCTGCCGAAGCATCCGACAAGACCTGCGACATCATGCGGAGCCAGCCACGTATACTGCCAGGCGTTGCCCTCGCAGTAGTCGTCGGCGCGGTGCGTCGAGGCGAACGCATTGAAGGGCGTGCGCCAGCCTTTTTTCGAATCCCGGCCCCGCATGAAGCGCGTCGCAGGGTCGAAATAGTTGCGGTAGCTATGGCTGCGTTCCTCGAAATACTTCGCATCCTCCGCCTTGCCCAGCGCTTCGGCGGCACGCGCCGCCGCGCCGTCAGCCAAAGCGTACTCCATGTCATAGGCTACGGCCTCGTTGAACATCTCGCACGGGATGTAGCCGTACTCCATGCGCAGGCCGTTGCCCCGGTCGGGGTTCATGGCCGTCTTACGGATCGTCTCGAAGGCCTTTTCGCGGTCGAAGCCCCCGATGCCCTTCACGATGGCGTCCGCCACCGCTACGATGCCCGGGTTGCCCACCATGCAGTCGGTCTCATTACCCCACAGGTGCCATACCGGGAGCCGTCCCTGCTCGTCGGCGATGTGCAGCATCGTCTGGATGATGTCGGGCATCCGCTCCGGGTGCAGGACGGTCATCAGCGGCATCGCGGCCCGGTAAGTGTCCCACAGCGAAAAGGTCGTATAGGTATCGCGCCCCGGATTCTCATGCACCTTGCCGTCGGCTCCGCGGTAATCGCCGTTCACATCGCAGAAGAGCGACGGAGCCACCATCGTATGATACAGCGCCGTATAGAAGATGCGCTTCGACGTTTCATCCTCCGTCTCGATCTTCACCTTCGACAGTTCATCGTTCCACGCCTTGTCGGCAGCGGCCGCCGTAGCGTCGAAATCCCATCCGGGGAGTTCCGCCGCAAGGTTTGCCTTCGCGCCTTTGATACTTACGGGCGAAAGGGCCACTTTCACGAGCACCTGTTCGCCCTCCGCCGTGTCGAAGTCCACACGTGCATAACGGGCCGCGATCCGGGGCATTTTGGAATCGTCTATCTCGCCCGGCTGCAGGTAGGAAATCCCCTTCGCGGGTTTTGAAAACTCGGCCACGAAGTAGACCTCCTGATTTTTGGCCCACCCCGTCGAGCAGCGCCATCCGGCGATGCGCGTGCTGTCGTCCGAGAAGCGGAAGCCCGTATCGGTGGCCTTGTCCCAGCAGCCGCCGTTCTCCAGATCGAAGACCACGGCTGCGGCGTCCGACGCCGGGAACGTGTAGCGGTGCAGACCCACGCGCTCCGTGGCCGTCAGCTCGGCCGTAATGCCGTAGCGCACAAGCGGAACCGAGTAATAACCGGGTTTCGTGATCTCCCGCGTACGGTCGGCGTAAGACCACAGGCCCGAGGCCGGGTCATTCTCCTCGCCGCGGGCATAGGTCACTTCACCCACGACGGGCATGACGGTAATGTCGAACAGGTCGCCGATGCCCGTGCCGCTCAAATGCGTGTGCGAGAAGCCGATAACGGTCGAATCGCTCGCGTGGTAGCCCGAGCACCAGTCCCACGTCTGCGGAATGCTCGTCGGACCCACCTGCACCAGGCCGAAGGGGACGTTGGCACCCACGAAGACGTGTCCGTGGCCCCCCGTGCCGATCTTCGGATCGACATGGCGCGTGTAATTCTCCTCCGCGGCAGGCTGCGTGCACGCGCCCAGCAGGGCCGCGGCGAATAAGAATCCCGTAAGTTTCATCTATTTTCCAGTTTGAAGTTCAAAAGTAAGTTTTCCGCCCTTGAGCAATTCATCGTGCAGGATACGATAATTTTTCAACGGTTTATCGCCAAGCGTCATCCGGTCGATATACCCTTCGCCGCTTTTTTCGATCACCAGCGTTCCCCGCTCCGTGTCGATCTCCACACGGTCGAACGTCGGGGACGTCAGCGTGTAGTATGGTTCGCCCGGGCAGTCGGGGTAGAGGCCCAGCATCGTGAAAACAGCCCACGCCGACATCGTCCCCGTGTCGTCGTTGCCCGGGATGCCGTCGGGGGCGGTGGTAAAGTATCGCTCCAACAGCCGCCGGGTTTCCCGCTGCGTGCGCCACTCCTCGCCCCGGAAGCGGCTGAACAGATACGCATAGGCGATGTCGGGTTCGTTCGCAGGGTCGTACAATCCCTCGTCGAAGACCATTTGCAGTTTGTCGATGAATTTGCGTCGTCCGCCCATCAGCTTCGCAAGCCCCTCCACGTCGTGCGGAACGTAGAACGTATAGTTCCACGCACTCCCCTCGTGGAAGCCCGGAGCCGCCGTGAAGTTCTCGCCCGCCTTCGGGTCGAAGGGGCTTAAAAAAGTTCCGTCGGGATGGAGCGGACGCAAAGTCCCGCTTTCCGGGCTGTAATAGCGTTTGTAGCCCAACGAGCGGGCGCGGAACAGACGCGCGTCGTCCCCGTGTCCGAGCGAGTCGGCCAGCAGCGACAGGGCCGCATCGGCCATGTAGTACTCCAGCGCGTGCGAGACGGAGGTGTCGCCCGCAAGGTCCTTGGCATAGAATCCCAGCGGGATATAGCCTTTCTCGATATAGGGGTCGATGTCGGGCCGCATGCGGTTCTGCGCACCGGGCGTCGTGGCCGACTTGCGCATCGCCTCGTAGGCCTTGGCGACATCGAAATCCCGAAGGCCCTTCATCCAGCTGTCGACGATCACCGGGATCGCAGGGTCCCCCTCCATCGTGAAGGTCTCGCGGCCGTAAAGCTCCCATTTCGGAAGCCAACCCCACTCCTCGTACATCCCCGTCATCGAGCGCAGCATCTCCCGCTGACGATCCGGGTAGACCAGCGTCAGCAGCTGGTGCAGGTTGCGGCAGGTGTCCCACAGCGAGAAGACCGTATAGCGTTCGCCATCCGTGACGCCCGTCTCGCCCGAACGTTCCATCAGCGGGTATTCGCCGTTCACGTCGCTCACGAGGTTCGGGTGCAGCAGCGCATGGTACAACGCCGTGTAGAACACCCTCTGCTGCTCTTCGGTCCCGCCCTCGACCCGGATTCTGCCCAGAGCCTCGTTCCAGCCCTTGCGGGCCTGTTCCCGGATGGCGTCGAACGTCGCGTCCGCAGCCTGCTCGGCATCGAGGTTTTTACGCGCGTTCTCCGTAGAGACATACGAGATGCCCATGCGCACCTCCACCTGCTCGCCCGCCGCAAGGCCGTCGAAGGAGAACCAGTAGCCCACGTCGTCGCCCGAAAGCTCGCGCCCGTACTCCATGTAGAGTTTATACCTCCCGTTGTCCGGGGTCCACTCGGCCTCCACACCCGTCATTGCACGCTGTTTCTTCCAGTAGCCCGAAGCCGAAGGAGTTTTCGATACCCGCAAAACAAAATAGACCGGGAATACCTTCTGCGCATTGTAGCAGAACGTCCCCAGCAGCTTCGTGCCCTCTATCTCCGTGGCGCTCACCCGGCGAACCATCGCGCCGCTCTCGTTCGTAAGCCCTTCGCCCAGATTTAACAGAATATGCCCTGTGCCTTCCGGAAAGGTGTACCTCTCGGCCGAGCTACGCGCCGTGGCCGTGGCTTCGGCAAGGACGCCGTACTTGTCCAGAAAGACCGAGTAATAGCCCGGGGAGGCCTTTTCGTCCCTGTACGACGTGCCGTACTCCCGGTAATCCACCGTCAGAGGGCCCGTCGTGGCCATCGTCAGCAGCGCGCCCAGCTCGGGGCACCCCACGCCGCTCAAGGCGCCGTGCGCGAAGCCCGTGAAGAATTTGTTGTGGTATTCGTAGGGCGTGGACCACCAGCGGGCGTCCTTGTCGTAGACGTTCTCCTCCGACCCCATGACGTTGAACGGAACCACCGACATCATCCCGTGCGGCGTGACCGCCCCGGGGTTCGCGGTCCCGAAGTTCGTAGTCCCGATGAACGGGTCGACCCGGTCGGCAGGGGTCTGCGCAGAAGCCGCAGCGCCGAAAACGGCTGCGGCGAGCGCCAGGGTAAACAGCGTTCGTCGCAGTCGCATCAGAGGATCGAGTTTTGCTTCGTGAAGTCGATGATTTCGGGAATATAGCCGAACGCAAGGCCCGTAACCGTGTCGGCGCATCCGTAGTAGACGGCCACGCGCCCCGTCGCGGGGTCGTGCAGCGCAGCGCACGGGAACGTAACGTTCGGAACGTCGCCCATGCATTCGTACGTTTCGCGCGGCGAAATCAGATAGGGACCGCTGCGGGCCGTGACCTTCCACGGCTCCTCCAAATCCAGCAATGCCGAGCCGAAGGCGTAGACATAGCCGTTGCATGAGCGAAGCACCCCGTGGTAGAACAGAAGCCACCCTTCCGAGGTCTCGATGGGAACGGGGCCCGCACCGATCTTCATGCACTGCCATGCCGATACCTCGAACGCTGCGGGAGACATCACATGCCGGTGGCGGCCCCAGAACTCCATGTCGGGGCTCTCCGAATAGAAGATGTCCCCGAAGGGCGTGTGACCCGTGTCGCTCGGACGCGACAGCATCGCGAACCGGCCCCCGATCTTGCGCGGAAACAGAACCCCGTTGCGGTTATAGGGAAGAAATGCGTTTTCAAACTGGTGGAACGTCTCGAAATCATCCGTCCACGCAATGCCGATCGTCGGCCCGTGGTAGCCGTTGCACCACGTAACGTAGTATTTGTCGCCGATCTTCGCAACGCGAGGATCGTAGCCGTAGACCCACTGGCCGATCTCGGCGTCCGCACCCTCCAGCCGGAAGTCGGACTCCTCGATCTCCCACCGAAGGCCGTCGACCGAAAAGCCTACGTGGATGCGCATCCGGCGGTTCGTGTCGTCGCACCGGAAAACGCCCGCATAGTTATATTTTCCTTTTTTGAAGGGAACGACCGCCGAGTTGAAGATCGAATTCGACGTCGAAAGCGCATGACGCCCGATGATCGGGTTCGCGCTGTAACGCCACATCACCTCTTTGGAGCCGGCGGGACGGTCCTCCCACGGCATATCGGGCTGATTCGCGCCCGCAATTTTCAGTGTATCCATATAAATTATTTGTCGTTTGGTTTGTCGTCATAGGTAAAGGGAACCAGCCGGGTGATCACAAAAGCCGGAATGGTGGCGAGCATCACCGCGAGGAAGAAGATCCGGTAGCTCATCAGATCGCTCAAAAAACCCGAAGCCATGCCCGTGAGCATCACCGAGAGGTTCATAATACCCGAAGCAAAAGCGTAGTGCGCCATCTGGTGACGCCCCGGAGCGACCTGCTGCATCATAAACAGCGTGAGGCCCACGAAGCCGAAGCCGTAGCCGAAGTACTCCACGACGATGCCCCCGCCGACGAGCCACATGCTCGAAGGCTGGAACCATGCAAGCAAGGCGTAGACCCCGAACGGCAGGTTGAAGATACAGCACAGCGTGAAAAGAGTCCGCCGCAGACCACGTCGGGCGATGTAGTAGCCCGCCAAAAGCGAGCCCAGCAGAAACGCCCCCGCGCCGAAAGTCCCGTAGTAAAGGCCGATCTGCTGGTTCGTAAGACCCAAGCCCCCGGATGCGGTATCCGCCTTGAGGAACAGAGGAACGATCTTCATCACGAAGCCCTCGCCCAATCTGTACAGGATGATGAAGGCGATATAATACCAGATGTGTCTCTTCGTGAAAAAAGCGCCGATGACCTCACGCAGGCCGATAAGGTCATCCTGCAGCGAGCGGCCTTCTGAAGCCGAGCCGCCTGAAGGAAGCGCACGGAGATGGTAAAGGCCCAAAGCGACGAGCGCGGCGCACAGGAGCAACAGAACGACCGTCCACGAACGAACAGAGGCGTCGTAAGAAGACGCGCCGACGGCCGAGAAGCCGTCGCAGAGCCACCCCGCAAGCCACACCAGACCGCCTGGGGCAACCAGTTTCGCAAAATTGTAGAACGCACCCTGCCAGCCGATGTATTTAGCCTGGGACGCCGGCGGAAGCTCCGACATTTAGACCCCGTCGGCCGTGATGTCGTGCGTAGCACCGCTGAAGGCAACAACGGCAAAGACAACAACACTGACCGCGAAGAACAGCGGAAGCTGAAGCGAAAGGGCCGCTGCGCCGAACAGAACACCGCTCAGCATCTGGCTCCCGACGCCCCAGAACTTCTTCGTCCGGTACAACTCCAGGAACAGCTCCACAGGAACTTGATCGTCCAAGGCCACATGATCAGAGACGTCCAGAACGCTATCTGAGCATCCGAGATCCCCAGCTCCTTGTACAGAACTGCCGAGACCATGTGCAGAACGACAAACGGCGAACCCATCGCAAAGTACAATGACGAACCCCATTTCAAAGGAGAATGTTTAAGATGGCTAAGAGATTGCATAATACACAAATAGAAGAATGCTTAAAGCTGTCTCTTATACACATCTGACGCT
>ENA-OYYW01000396-OYYW01000396.1-human-gut-metagenome-genome-assembly--contig:-NODE-396-length-14141-cov-4.759407_pt1 | contig 14141 bp, 9 predicted proteins | sample MGYA00243254_ERZ653459 | MGnify/ENA primary metagenome ERZ653459 (study PRJEB26926, sample SAMN06164952) | human gut metagenome | biome: ENVO:00009003; feature: ENVO:2100002; material: ENVO:00002003...
GTCTATCTCTGGTCGAAGAAACTCCCCTTTGTTTATCGGGGCGGTCGGGGAGGGGTGTTTTCGGGCGGTGATCGGCTGCCCTGTTCCCCTTGGTGTTTCAGGATTTTGCAGGGCCGGGTACGAAAAAGCCCCTGCCGCGGCAGGGGCTTTTGGGTGATATGTCGTGGCCGCTTTAGCGGTCGCCGAGGCAGCGGTGCGCCCGGTGGAGCTGGAGCGAGAGCGAACAGGCGGCGACCCCGGCGAAGAGCAGCGAGATGCCGACCCATACGATGACGGCCGTGGTGCCGAATACGAGCGGCTGGAAAAGAATCCAGAGCGAACAGAGCAGCAGCAGGATGCCGCTGAAAATTGTCCAGCCCGACCCGGCGATCTGCATGGCGCCCATGTCGCTGCCGAGCCCGATGGCACCGAACGCACGCAGCATGAGCCAGAACCCGAGGAATATCGGGAGCGTAGCGGCCGAAAGCGCGACGTTGAAAATCAAGATGATGCCCAGCACGATCTCGATGATGCCGCCCGCCAGCATCCAGCCGCGTCCGGTGATGAAATGTTTGTTGACCGATGAGAGTACGACTTCGAGGATGCCCGAAATCAGCATCAGCCACCCGAACAGGAGCGACATGCCCAGGTAACTTTGTGTGGGGTAGACGAATACGAGGATGCCGACTACGAACAGGGCGATGCCGATGATAAGCAGCAGCCACCAATAGCGCACGGCGCGTTTCGAATTTTCGATCAGGGTTGAGAAATTTTCCATAGCATACGGATTTTCCCTCCCTTAAAGCAATTTACATACCAGAGTTCCCGACGGTTCGATCGGCGGATGGTTGGTCTGGGATGTACGCCGTATATTCCTTTCGCGGCAGGCGGACGCCTGTCTGCGGGGCTGGGCGTTCTGCCCTGCGGGCGGCCGGGAAATAGGAATGCCCGTTACCGGCCGGAATGCCGGGCTCCGGTTGCCGGGCTCAGGGTACGGGGACGGCTGCGGGTGCATTCCGCAACGGGACTACTTCGCCGATCTCGGGGCGCAGTACATGCAGTGCGGTGTCTGCGGCCAGTGCCGCTTCGGTCGCCAGGGGTTCGTCCCAACGGTGTCTGGCGAGGGCGAACTTGGAGTGGTGGACGGTTATGATCTGCTTGGCACCCAGTTCTTTGGCCGCCAGGGAAAGTTGGTCGGGCATCGTGTGGATGTATTTCCATGCTTCGTTGTACTGTCTGTTTTCGAGGATCGCCAGGTCAATGCCGGGGAACTGCCGGCCGATCTGCGCGAAATGCTTGCCGTAACCGCCGTCCCCGCCCATGTAGACCTGCCGTGCCGGGGTTTCCAGCAGGAACGATGCCCACAACGTCCGGTTGGGATTGAGTCCGCGTCCCGAAAAGTGCCGCGACGGCAGGCAGTGCACCGCGAACCCGTCGCCGAGCGCAGCCGTTTCGTGCCAGTCGAGTTCGATGATTTTCTCCGGCTCGAAACCCCAGTATTCGAAATGCTCCCCGACGCCGAGCGGGCAGACGACCTTCCCGATCCGGGATTTGAGTTCGGTGACCGTCCGGTAGTCGAGGTGATCCCAGTGGTCATGCGTGATGACGAGCAAATCCACGTCGGGCATGTCGCCGGGACGGTAGATGTCGGTGCCCTTGAAAGGCCTGTTGAGGAAGGAGAACGGTGCGGCGGCCCGGAATACGGGGTCGACGAGCACACGCCGCCCTTCGGCCTGGAGCAGGTAGGAGGAGTGCCCGAACCACACCAGCAGGTTGCTGTCCCGATCCAGTGCGCGCAGGTCGGTCTTGAGGGCCGGGACGGCCGCGTCGGGGCGCAGCCCCTCCTTTTTTCGGAACAGGAATTCGAGGATGCCGCTCAGGCGGCTTTTGTCGCCCGTCATCATCGGGCTTGCTTCCAGGTTGCGGAACTGCCCGTCGCGGTAGTTCGGCGATTGCAGGATGCGTTCGAGCCGGCTGCCCCGCGGCAGGCGTCCGAAGGCCGGGAGGTTGAGGATTATCAGGCCGGCGATCGCGGCGGCGAGTATTATTCCTGTCAGGATTCCCATTGTGCGTCTTATTTTCGTGCTGGACATATCGTTTCCCACTGGTTGTACGGTGCAAAGATACCGTTTCCTGCGGAATTGCGGTTATACGGATTACGGTTTGGGTTACCATAATCCCCGAAATCTTTGCCGGCACCCGGAGGGCATCCTGGAAATGCCCCGCTGCATTTTGTCGTGCAAAGGGGAATTCCGGGCTGTTTTGAATGCCGGATAGTCGGAATAGTTGCTAAAATTTCCATTTATTATACGATTTATATGCCAATTTTTATAATTTTGTACTTAATTGTTCCATAATAGTGATGCCTTTTACGTATTGTCTGAGAAAATTGTGGCCGCTGCACAGGGGATGGAAGTGCATGGCGGCCCTGCTTGCCTGCCTGTGCCTGTTGCCGGACATGGCGGCGCATGCCCAGTCCCCGCCCCGGAAGGTGGTTGTCAACGGCCGTGTCGCCGATGAATCGGGCGATCCCGTCGCCGGGGCTACCATTGTCGAACGGGGTACCTCGAACGGGGTCGCGACCCTTTCCGAAGGCGAATTCTCGATCGCCGTCCTGCCCGGTGCCGTGCTCGATGTCTCGTGTCTGGGGTATATCGACCAGAGTATCGGGACGGGAACCCGTACCGAATTCGAAATCGTGTTGCAGGAGGATGTGAAGGCGATCGCCGAGGTGATCGTGACGGCGCTGGGGCTCGAACGCAACTATGCCGACCTGACCTATTCGGCCGATAAGATCAGGGGGGCGCAGCTCACGGCGGTGAAGGATCCCAACTTGATCCTGTCGCTTTCGGGCAAGTCGGCCGGCGTGCAGGTGAACAAGAACTCCTCGGGTGCGGGCGCTTCGGCCAAGGTAAGCATCCGCGGCGTGCGGTCGGTCGCCAGCGACAACCAGCCGCTCTATGTGGTCGACGGTATGCCCATTCTCAATTCGACCCCCGAGCAGGCCTACTCGGCCATAGGCGGTGTGGCCGATGCCGGGAACCGCGATGGCGGCGACGGCATTTCGAACCTCAACGCCGAGGATATCGAGAGCGTCTCGATCCTCAAGGGTGCCCCGGCCGCCGCCTTGTACGGCAGTCAGGCCGCCAACGGCGTGATCCTCATTACGACCAAAAAGGGCAATGCCCGCAAACAGCAACCCGTGACGTTCACTTCGAACCTTACGCTCCAGTCCCCCTTCAGCCTGCCTGCGTTCCAGAACCGTTACGGGGTGAGCGACGGGGTGGAAAGCTGGGGCGCCCGTGCGCGGATGAAGACCTACGACAATGCGGGCGATTTTTTCCGGACGGGGATCACGGCGATGAATGCGGTCTCGGTTTCCTCCGGGTCGGAACAGGTGCAGAACTATTTTTCCTATGCCAATACGGCCGAGCGGGGAATCACGGGTTCGAACCGCTTGATGCGCCATAACTTCAACCTGCGCACCACGACCGGGCTTTTCCGGCAACGGCTCAAGCTCGACGGGAATATCAGCTTCATGCGCCAGGTGGTCGAGGACAAACCCGTGCCGGGCGGTTTCTATATGAACCCGCTGGTCGGGCTTTACCGCTTCCCCCGCGGGGTGGACATCACGCCTTACCGGGAGCATTTCGAGGTCTATGACGCCGGCCGCAAACTCAATGTCCAGGATTGGATCGCCCCGAGCGACGATTTCGAGCAGAACCCCTACTGGGTCGTCAACCGCATCCGCAGCAGGAGCCTGCGCAACCGGGTCATGGCCTCGTTTACCGCCGATTGGAAGGTGAACGGCTGGCTGCGGCTCAAGGCGCGCGGCAATGTGGACTATGTGAATGACAAGGTGCGGCAGAAATTCTATGCTTCGACGGCGCCTGCGCTGGCCGGTGCCAACGGGCGCTATATCGAGAGCAGCTACTCGGAAACCCTGTTCAACGGCGAGGTGCTGGCGATGTTCGACAAACGCCTCTCCCCGGACTGGGAGTTCAGCGCGACCGCAGGTGCGGGGCTGAACGACCGGACGGTCAATTCGCTGCGTATAGATTCCAAGACGGCGTCGCTCTATTTCCCCAACGTGTTCAACGTCGCCAATATCGTCATGAACGGTTCGGCCTATGTCGACGAACAGATCGATGCGCGGCGCCAGACGCAGTCGCTTTTCGCCACGGCGTCGTTCAAGTATGCCGGAAGCCTCAATTTCGAAGTCACGGGACGCAACGACTGGGCATCGACGCTCGCCTACACCTCGCACGAAGGCAGCGGGTTCTTCTATTATTCGGCTGGCGCATCGTGGGTGATCGGCAAGATGTTCGAACTGCCCCGGTGGATTTCGTTCGCCAAGGTGCGCCTGACATGGAGCCGCGTGGGGAACGACATCCCCATGTTCATCACCAATCCTAAGTCGCACGTCACGGCCGGAGGGGGCATCAATGCCGCCGACGCCGCCCCCGGCACCGACCTCAAGCCGGAGATGACCAACGCCCTCGAGGCGGGGCTCGAATGGCGGTTCCTCGACGACAGGCTGGGCATCAACCTGACCTACTACAAGACCAATACGCACAACCAGTTCTTCAAGCTTCCGGCCCTTTCGGGCGAGGCGTACGCCTACCGTTACGAGAATGCGGGCAATATCGAGAACCAGGGCGTCGAGGTGTCGCTGAACGCTTACCCGGTTTACGGAGGTGCGCTGACGTGGCAGTCGACGGTGAACTTCGCACATAACAGGAACCGCGTGATAAAACTCCATGACGAGCTGCGCGAATATGTCTACGGTCCGTCGAGTTTTTCATCGTCTTATGCCATGAAACTCGTCGAGGGCGGTTCGATCGGCGATATTTACGGGCGGGCGTTCGAGCGCGACGCAATGGGGAGGATCGTCTACGAGGCCGAAGGCGATTCCGCCGGGTTGCCCCGCACCGTGGGCGACGGCAATACGGTGAAGGTCGGCAATGCCAATCCCGTGTTCTCGCTCTCCTGGGGCAACACGTTCTCCTATAAGGGCATGTCGCTGTCCGTGCTGCTGGACTGCCGCTATGGCGGACGGCTCCTGTCGCAGACGATGGCCGACCTGGATTCCTACGGGGTGTCGGCCGCAACGGCCGATGCCCGCGACCGGGGCTGCGTGATGCTCGAAGGGCAGCGGATCGACGACGTGAAGGGTTTTTACAAACTGGTCGGCGGCCGCGCAGGTGTGACCGAGTATTACATGTACGATGCGACGAACATCCGGCTCCGCGAACTGGCGGTGTCCTATGCGCTGCCGCAGCGTCTGATGCGCCGTACGCGGGTATTCAGCGGCATGACCGTGTCGCTGGTGGCGCGCAACCTCTTCTTTATCTACAATGCCGCGCCGTTCGATCCCGACCTCGTCCTTTCGACGGGCAACGACAACCAGGGGATCGACGTCTACGGCATGCCGACCGTACGGAGCTTCGGCTTCAACATAAAACTGGAGTTCTGAGAATCATGAAGCGCTTTTACATATATCTGTTCGCCGCATTTTGCACAGTCTTTTTGGGTGCCTGCACGGGGAATTTCCGGGATATGAACGACGACCTCACGGGGATTTCGGACGAGGATCTCGAGGCCGACGACAACGGCTTCGGATACCGCCTGCAGATCGTACAGCAGGGGATTTATTTCAACTACGATTTCGGCAAGGGCAAGAACTGGCCGTTCCAGATGACGCAGAACCTCAATGCGGATATGTTCTCGGGCTATATGCACGATCCCAAACCGTTGCAGGGCGGCAGCCACAACTCCGATTACAACCTGCAGGACAGTTGGAACAGCGCCATGTGGCAGTTTACCTATTCCTACGTCATGCCCCAGATTTACCGGCTGGAGCAGACGGCACGCGAGAAGATGCCGCCGTTCTATGCCATTACGAAGATACTCAAAGTCCTGGCCATGCACCGCGTGACGGACTACTACGGGCCGGTGATATACAGCCATTTCGCCGACCGCGGCAGCGAATATGTGCCCGACAGCCAGCAACAGGCCTACAATTGTTTCTTCGATGACCTGGACGAGGCGGCGGACATCCTGGCGGCCTGGGTCGAGGAGCAGCCCGAGGCCGGCGAGTTTTCCAGGTTCGACCTGCTTCTCGACGGCAGCTATACGGCCTGGCTCCGTTTTGCCAACTCCCTGCGCATGCGCCTTGCCGTGCGTATCGCAGTTGCCGCGCCCGAAAAGGCCCGTGCGGAATTCCGGAAGGCGGCGCAGGCGGCCGGAGGGGTGATCGAGACCAGTATGGAGAATGCCGCCGTGAAGACCTCGGGCACCTATTCCAATCCGTTGGGCGAGATCAACCTGAACTGGAACGAGGCGGCCATGAACGCTTCGATGGAATCCGTACTGACCGGGTACGGGGATCCGCGGCTGGAGAAGTTTTTCAAGCCCTGCGGCAGCGACCTGGTCATTGCCGGCGATGCGGGCGACGGGACGGTCGTCCTGAAGGGGCAATACCATGGAATCCGTCAGGGGACGGGGTTCTCGCATAATTATTACGCGGCATTTTCCCGCCTTACGGTGGATACGGATACCGATGCCGTCCTGATGACGGCGGCCGAGGTGTGGTTCCTACGTGCCGAAGCGGCATTGCGCGGCTGGACGGACGAAGATGCGGAGCGCTGTTACCGCAACGGCGTTGCGGCATCGTTCGCGCAATGGCAGCTGTCCGGGGCCGAAAGCTACCTGGGGAGCGACGCCATGGCTGCCGATTACCACGATCCGGTAGATCCGGGGAACGACATTGCCGCCCGGTGCCGCGTTCGCCCCGCTGGGACGCTGCAGCGGACGCCGAACTGAAGCTCGAGCGGATTATCACCCAGAAATGGATTGCCATGTATCCCGAAGGGTGCGAGGCCTGGGCCGAACAGCGGCGGACGGGATATCCTCGCCTGTTCCCCGTACGTCTGAACCACAGCAAGGGTTATATAGATACTGAAACGATGATCCGCCGGCTGCCGTTCCCGGCCGTGCTGGCGACGTCCGATCCCGAGCAGTATGCGGCGCTCGTCGCGGAACTCGGTGGCGAAGACCACGGGGGGACGCGCCTGTGGTGGGACGCGGGGCGCAATTTCTGATCCGGAAGCCCCGGACTGTTTTGCCCGGGCGTTGCGTCGTGCGGCGGTTGTCAGAATTTCCAGCTTGCGCCCAGCAGGATATTGCGCGGGCGGATGGCATAGCGGTAGGAGCCCGAGCTTACTCCGTCGAAGGTCGTATAGGCATATTTTTCACGGCCGAAAAGGTTTGCGGCGGTCGCCGTAGCTTCCCATTTCCCGTTTATTTTCCAGCGCAGCGATGCGTCGGCCAGTAGCAGGTGCTTGCTCCGGTCGGCCGAAAGCTGCGAGTAATAGTGCTCCGCCGTGAATTGGATCACCCATTTCTTCGACGGTACGAGGTTTACGGTCAGCCGCTGGTTGAAATCGTGCCGCCCGTCGGGCTCCCGGCCGCGGATGGAGAGTGTCGTATAGCGGTATTCCAGCCGGTATTCGGTGTTTACCCAGGCGGCGAACCGGAAGTTGAAACGCGGCGCGACGGTCAGGGTGGAATTTTCATAGGAGGCCGGCACCTCTTCCAGCAGCAGTTCCGTGCCGCTGAGGTTGTAGCCGACGTTCAGGCCTGCCTGACCGTTGAGGGCGTCGATATTCTGGCTGACGTCGCCCGACAGGTACCATGACCGCACGTGGTTCGAGCTGTGCACGTAGTAGTTTACGATATAGTCGCCGTCGAAGCGCTGCGCAGGCAGGAACGGCAGGTCGTTCCACGAACGTCCCGCGAGCAGGCTGGCGAAGAACCCGCCGATCGGGTTCTTGTAGGCGATGCCTGCCGAGAGGCTGCGTTGCAGCGCCTGCCGGTATTCGTTTACGCCGCAGAGCACCGAACGGTAGTTGCGCAGGACGGCGCCGTTGCCTATGCGGCTGTCGTCCGCCGCGTCGCGGCCGACCGTACCCGATGCCGAAAGCGAAAGGTGTCCCGTGGGGCTCCATTTCACCGCGAAGCGGGGCTTCCAGGTGAAAATGCCCGCCGGGTTTCGATTGCCGTCGATCCTGTCGTGCAGTCCATAGCGGCGGTAACCTGCCGGCAGGTCGAGCGTCAGCCGCAGCCGCTGCGAGCGGTAGGTGATGCCAGGCTGGAGGTAGACGCCCGCGTAGCCGGCCGAAAGGTCGTTCGCGGCGCCTGTCCCGAGCCCGGTGCCCGTCAGGTCTGTTACGAGCCCTCGGAAGAGTGCCGAAACTCCGCCTTTGAAGGCGAAGGCGAACTGCCCGGCCTGCGTGCCGAATGCCGCGTTGTGGTTCATGTAAAAAGCGCGGTCGGCGATCGTCTGCCGCTGGCTGCCCGTTTCGCGCACCACATCGAGGGACTGGGGGCGGGTAAGGTATTTCAGGTAGGAGGTGACGGTGAGCGAACGTGTGCCGGTGCGCCGGATATATTTCAGGTCGTTTTCGATGCCGTAGGCCGGGGCCTCGGCACGCTGGCGGTTGGGGTAGCTGCCCGAGAGCACGGCACGGAGGTCGTTCCATGCCAGCGAAGCTTCGAGTTTTTCCAGCATGTAGAACCGCTCGGTGTTGGCTTTCAGTGCGATGCGTGCCGAAAGCTGTTGCCGGCACGAAGCGGCCGACTCCTGCTCGGTGTCCACGCGCGTGCCGTCCGCCAGGTACCAGCTTTGCCGGGCGGCGCGATCCGAGGCCAGGCGGTCGTAACCCCAAGTGAGCGAGCTGCTGAGCTGGTAGTCCTCGGAGAGTTTGCGCAGGTTGTTCAGACTGGCCATGTGCGAGCGGTTGAAGCGCGTGCGTGTATCGTCGAGCGGCGCGGACGAAGTGCCGACCGAAAGGTGTGCGGCGGGATTGTAGTCGTTGGCTCCGCCGTTGAGGATGTCCTCGACCGAAAGCCGTTCGGTCTCGGCCGAGGGGTTTTGCCCCGTGTTGTCGGTTTTGAGGTTGACCATCGACTGCCCCCTGGCACCGATGCGCATGGCGAAGAGTGCGCCGTTCCACAACGCCGGCGACCAGCCCGCACCGCCGCGCAGCGTCCCCGTCCATCGGGCTTTGGCATGCGGCTTCAGCCGGAGGTTGATGGCTGCGCGGTCGCTGAATACGATGTCCTTGAGCGCCTTGATCGGCTGGTGGTTCTCCATCACTTCGACGCTCGCCACGTCCTGCGGCGCGATGTTGTTGGTCGCCTGTCCGTAACGGCCGTCGAGCATGTCCAGCCCTTCGATGTAAAAGTTGTTGATCGGCTGGCCGTTGTAGCGTATCTCGCCCGATTTCGCCACCTCGATGCCCGGCATCTTGCGCAGTACGTCGGCGATCGAGCGGTCTTGCGCCTCGGTGAAGCGCGACACGTTGTAGCTTACGGTGTCGCCCCGGAAGCTCAGCCGCGGGGCGCGGATCGTCACCTCGCGGATGCCGGTCGCCTCGGGCGTCAGCAGCACGAGCATCCGTCCGGCATCCGCCGGAATCGATTGCCGGCGGTAGCCCATCGTCGAGAAGTCGAGCTGCGCGGTTGTCCCGCCCCCGCGCGGCCTGAGCACGAAATCGCCCGAGGCCGAGGTCGTCGTGTAACCCAGCGGCTTGCCCAGGGAGTCTCGCGCCGTGACGATGGCCCCGGCGACGGGCGCCCCGTCCTCCTTGTCGGCCACGTGGCCCGTGTACTCCTGGGCCTGGGCGGCGATTGCGCCCAGCAACCAAAGCAGGGTCAGCAGGTACTTCATCGCGCCGTGGGGCTATTCTGTTTCCAGCGGATTGTATTCGCGGAGCAGGTCGGCACCCTCGCGCGGCGTCCCGTCCTCGTTCCTTACCGTGATCCTGATGTTCGAATTGGCCTGCATGTAGCCGATCGGGTCGGTCATGAATTTGCGCTCGGTGGCCAGGAATTTTTTGCGCGAAGTTTTCAGGTAGTTCAGGTCGGCCATCGTCACCGGGACTTCGGCGCGGCGGATCCCGGTCGCCTCGAAGCGGATGATGCCCCCGTCGTCGCCCGTGTCGTTCACGGCCAGGATCAGTCCGGGCAGTCCGTGGAATTTCCAGGGGCCGGTGGCGAGCGGGAGCTCCTCGGTGTACCAGGCTTCGTAATCGCGCCCGCGGAAGCGGCAGGTCGCACGGCGGCAGTCGTAACCGATGACCTCGCGCGTCCCGTCGCGGAGCGTCCACTCGATTTCGGGCAGCGGCTCGGTGTAGAGCATGTTGTCCCGTGAGATCTTGTCGGTGCAGGTCATCTCGCCTGCGGGGTAGTTCTGGAATACGACGGCCTCCAGGCCCCCCTTGAAGTTGCCCACGTTGGCCAGCACCTGCTCGGTCGGGGTGATGCGCAGCAGCGAGTCCCGCTGGAGCGTCTTGTAGGAGAAGAATTTCGTAACCTTCCCTCCGGCCTGCAACAGCAGCAGGTCTTGCATCGGCTCCTTGCTGTCGGGGCGCCGCAGCCACTCCATGCGGTAGCTCACTTCGAGCGTGGCGGTGTCCAGCACGGTCTGCCGTACGCTGCCCGTTTCGAGGGCCTGTGCCCCGCCGTCGGTCGAGTAGGAGATGACGGTCTGTGCCCGCCCGGCGGTTGCGGCGGCCAGCGCGGCGGCGATGATAAGGAAGGTGAGTTTTGTTTTCATGGCTTCGGTGTGTTGGTTTACGGTGCAATATTACCCCGAAAAACGAAGGGCGATGGTTAACGCCGCGTTAAGAAGTGTTAAATAATGTTAACGCCGGCGGCAGGAGTGTTTTTATTCGTATTTTTGCAGTATAAACCCCTCGGCCGTGGATAAGAATCGTTTCAGAAATATCTCGTTTTGCGCGATCGGCGCCCTGCTGGCGCTGGCCCTCGTGCAGGCGTGGAGCCTGTGGCGGATGTATGCCGACCGTGCGGAGGAGTTTTCGCGCAAGGTGACGCTCGCCATGAACCGCGCGGCGTACGACGACCTGCTGATAGGTAACCGGCGCCGGACGTCGCAGACCCGGACGTCGGTCGTGACGACGGGCAATATCGACTCCGTTAAGCTGGATATGATCGACACGATCTCTGTGAAAAGCCTTGGGGCGGCCGGCAAGGTGCTTTCCATCCGGTCGAAGGTCGACACGCTGCGGACGAATATCGCCCTGCGCCGCGGCGACAAGACCCGTTATATCTACCAGGAGGTGCGCATGCCTTCGTTCACGGCCCTCCAGTTCAACCTGTCCCGCTACGACTCCCTGCTGACGCGTTACCTGGCCGATGCCGGCATCGGCCTGCCCTACAGCGTCGACGTGATCCGCGGCCGGGACGGCGGCGATGTTGCCGAAATCCGGCTCGACAGCCTGGCGGCGCGGACAACGGGGGCGGAACGGGAGGAGGCGGTCATCGCTTCGCAGAAGGATGCTCCGCAGATACGGAACCCGAAGGTGTTCACCTCGCGCGTCACCACGGATGACAAGCTGCTTTTCCGGGTGAAGATCGAAAACCCCCACCGGGAACTGCTGCGCGAGCTGTTCGGCATCATCCTCACCTCGGTGCTCATGCTGCTCGTCGTCGCGTTCGTGGTCATCTACCTGTTGCGGACGCTGTTCCGGCAGAAGACGCTCGAGGAGATGAGGATGGATTTCACGCACAATATCACCCATGAACTGAAGACCCCGATTGCCGTGGCCTATGCGGCCAACGACGCGCTGGAGAATTTCGGGGCGGCCGACGATGGGGCGCGGCGTGCGAAGTATCTGGGTGTGATCCGCAGCCAGCTGACGGCTTTGTCGGAGATGGTCGAGCGCATCCTCACCATGTCACGCGAGGAACGCGAGGATTTCACGCTCCGCCGCGAGCGGATCCTCCTGGCCGGGATGCTCGGGGCGCTGGCCGAGAAGTTCCGGATGCAGGCGGCCAAACCCGCACGGGTCACGGTGGATGTTTCACCCGAAGGGCTGACTGCCTTCGCCGACCGCTTCCACCTCTCGCATGCCCTGGACAACCTGGTCGACAATGCCCTGAAATATTCCGGCGAGGAGGTACATATCCGCATTTCGGCCGGGCGGGACGGTGGCCGGGTCGTCCTGCGCGTCGCCGACGACGGCATCGGCATTCCGCGTGCCGCGCAGGCGCATATCTTCGATAAGTTTTACCGCGTGCCTACGGGCGACATTCACAATGTCAAGGGCTTCGGCCTCGGGTTGTACTACGTCGGGCTAATCGCCGCCAAACACGGCGGCTCGGTCGCGGTGGAGAGCACCGAGGGGCGCGGTACGACCTTCACCCTGATAATTCCGGACGATGGGCGATAAGATCAGGCTGCTGCTCGTAGAGGACGAGCAAACCCTCGCGGGGATCATCGCCGATACCCTTTCCGAAAAGGGGTTCGAGGTGACGGTGGCCTACGACGGCGAGGCCGGGTTGCGGGCGTTCCGCGGGTCGCGCCCCGATGTGGTCGTGTCGGATGTTATGATGCCTTGTATGGACGGGTTCACCTTCGTCGGGCGTCTGCGCCGCGAGGCGCCCGGGGTGCCTGTGCTTTTCCTTTCGGCGCGCTCGGCGGCCGAGGACGTGGTGCAGGGATTCGAGACCGGGGGCAACGATTACCTGCGCAAGCCCTTTGCCATGAGCGAGCTGATCGTGCGGGTCAGGGCGCTTGCCGGGCGTGCGGGCGTCGGGAAAGCGCGTACGGAACGTGTGTTCGAACTGGGGCGTATGCGTTTCGACGCCGAGCGCCAGCGGCTCTCGTGCGACGGCGTGGTGACGGAACTTTCGGCCCGCGAATCCGAAGTGCTGCAATACCTCTGCCGGAATGCGGGCGAGATCGTGCCGATGAAAACCCTGCTGGTGAATATCTGGGGCGACGATTCGTTTTTCAACGCCCGCAGCCTGCATGTCTTCATCACCCGCCTGCGCCACCGCCTTGTAGCCGACCCGTCGATCCAGCTGGTGAACGTGCGGGGAGTGGGGTATAAGCTGCTGATGCGCTGAGGCGGGGTGTTAAAAAATGGAGCAGGCAGGAATCGCAGTTCCTGCCTGCTCCATTTCTTTACAAGGTTGGATAATAATTTTTTAAGTTTCCTAGATGTAAATTATTCTTGGCTCCACTCTTCAAATTCTTTAAGAATATCATCTGTCATGTAGGATAGGCGTTTTTCTTTTAGAATCTCGTCGATAGAACTATATGATATGTATGAACAAATATCAGCTAAAGGCCCTCGTTCCATAACAGCGAATACTGGGCGTGTAATTTGTTCCAATACGGCTTCTCGTCGTTCTTCCGATGCAACAATATGGATTTTGATGTCTAACATTGGTTGTAAAGAGAGGAGATCTGCCATCCTAAGGATACCAGAGTAAATAGATGTTGTTCCCTCAACTTCGAACGCGCGCACAATAGATCTTCGTTGTATCCATAGCACGTCAATATTTTTGATCGTTTTTAAGGTCGTCTCATCAAAAATTATGGGAAGTTCGTCTAAGAGAGTACTCTCTTTCGGATGCCAGAATTCTGTAACTCGGTTTCTATCTGCCTTCGGCAACCAAATTTTGAACCCGAATATTTCTCCAATTTTCGCCAGTTTAGCCTGGACTTTTATAGATTCTCTTTGCTCGGTTTGTGGCTGATCCTTCTCTTGGATTGCATCGTCGTCAGGAACAGAAACAATGGTTTCCTTTCCGGAAATAATACGTATTTTCGATGCTTTGATCTTTTTTGCGTCTTTCTCGGAAAGAGGATAAATAGTTTGTTGCTTTGCTTGTCGTTTTAGCAAATCGACTAAAAATTTACCATCGGCATTGTCCCAGCGTAAAGGACTGGAAAAAACTTTATATGTCCATTTAGTACTGTCTTTCGGCAAATCTTTTGTTATTGATAATGTATTCCATACTAAATCTTCGTGTATCGGAATTGCGAGTTCGAAAGGAAGCCAGACAAGCGGTTTGACCTTGAAGCGTAGGCAAAACGGATCGTTTTCTTCGATAAAGATCGGAGAATTGTCTTCATATGGAGCGCTTATTACCTCAAGGATGCCAATAAATCGCTGAATTTTAGTGCAATAACAAATAAATATGTCTCCAGATTTGATGCCTTGGTTTTTGACATATGATTTGCGCGATATTCTAAAGCCGGTAACATCTCGATTAGAATTGGTAAAAGCTGTTGCCGTATTAGGAGAAAAAAGATTTATATAATATTTCATTACTGCCATGGATTT
>ENA-OYYW01000410-OYYW01000410.1-human-gut-metagenome-genome-assembly--contig:-NODE-410-length-13773-cov-6.240414_pt1 | contig 13773 bp, 6 predicted proteins | sample MGYA00243254_ERZ653459 | MGnify/ENA primary metagenome ERZ653459 (study PRJEB26926, sample SAMN06164952) | human gut metagenome | biome: ENVO:00009003; feature: ENVO:2100002; material: ENVO:00002003...
GGTATGGCGGGCGAGTCTATCGGCTCATTCACCGGACAGCTGGCGCTGGCGCACACCTACGGCAGCGGCGGCGTGGACAGCGGCTACAACACCGTACAGGCTGTCTCCGATCTGCTGTACGGCGTGGAGATCGACCACTTCGTCACCCTGACGATGGATGCGGTGGCGGTGCTGAACGATCTGGTGGGCGGCGTGACGGTGCTGGTGGAGGATGACTTCTCCGAGGTCACGGACCGGCTGCCGCAGGGGCAGGAGGTACATCTGACGGGCGATCTGGCCCTGACCTTTGTGCGTACCCGCCGCTGGGTGGCGGATCAGACGAACCTCAACCGTATGGCGCGGCAGAAAATCTATCTGGAGGCGCTGTACGAAAAAATGAAGGCGGAGCCGGCAGAAGCATTTTCGGCCAAGGCGCTGCTGGAGCTGTCGCCCTATCTGGTCAGCGACTGCTCAGCAACGACGCTGGCGCAGCTGTATCAGGAGGTATTGGACAGTCAACTGACGGTGCTGGATACACCGGAGGGAGAGGTCGTCCGAGGAGAGAAATTCATGGAGTTCTATCCGGACGAGCAGAAGCTGCAGCGCTTGGCGCTGGATCTGCTCTTTACACCGGTCGAAACGACCGCCGACTGAGTGCTCGGCGGGAAAAAGGGGGGAAACTGGGGATGGTATCGAATAAGCAGGTTTGTGAACGGGCGGCGGCAGAGCGGCTCGATGCTGCTGTCGAGATACGATCCGAAATAGCTCCGCTCGTGTCTGTGATCATGCCAGCGTACAATTCTGAGAGATTCATTGAGCAGGCAGTCCGATCCGTACGGATGCAGACGATGCAGCGCTGGGAGATGATTATCGTGGATGATTGCTCAACAGACAAAACTGCAGAGCAGATCAAGCGACTTGCAGCCGAGGATCCGCGGATCATCCCGGTTTACAGCGAGAGCAATCACGGCGCGGCGGAAAGCCGAAATATCGCGCTGCGCCAATGCCGCGGCGGGTTTGTCGCGCTGCTGGATGCAGATGACGTATGGCACCCGCAGAAGCTGGAGAGAGAGCTGGAAAGAGCGCGGGAGACGGACGCGGATCTTGTTTACTCGTCTTATGCTATGATCGACGAACAGGGAACGCGTTGTTTTTCCGATTTTATCGTGGAAGAGTCCACCGATCTGCAGTCGATGCTGAACTGCAACACCATCGGCTGCTCGACTGTGCTGATGAAGGCGAAGGTACTGGAGAAGCGTCCCTTTGTCACCGATTTCTACCATGAGGACTACGTCATGTGGTTGTCGCTGCTACAGGCCGGATGCAAGGCGGTAGGCGTGCGGGATATCCTGGTGGACTACCGGGTGACACGCGGCTCGCGGTCATTTAACAAGCTGAAAAGCGCCAAAAACCGCTGGAGGGTCTACCGCGATTACCTGAAGCTGCCCCTCATCCCCAGCATGAAGGCGATGGCGTGCTACACATTCAATGGATTGAAGAAATACCGATGATGCCCAAAACGGAGACGAGCGCACTGCGCGCACACCAGTTGGCCCTGCTGCAAATGCTGCACGAGATCGACCGCGTGTGCAAAAAACACCATATTACATATACACTGTTTGCCGGTACGGCGCTGGGTGCCGTGCGGCATGGCGGATTCATCCCGTGGGATGACGATCTGGACGTGATCATGCTGCGGCCGGACTACGAGCGCTTTATGGCGCTGGCGCCCGCCGAGTTGGATGGCACGGTCTACTACCTGCAGCGGGAGTTTTCGGAGCATTGGCCCATGTTTTTCTCAAAGCTCCGGAAAAACGGTACCGCCTGCATCGAGCGCTATATCCCTCGCGACCCGCTGGCGCATCAGGGCATATACATCGACATATTCCCCTGCGACGCGCTCTCGGACGCCCCGGCCAAGCGGAAGCGCCAGTTCTGGGCGTCCAAGATGGTGATCGCGCGGGGACTCGACCGGCGCGGCTACCGGACAGACAGCCTGCAAAAGAAGCTGGCGATGCAGGTCAGCCGCTGTCTGCCGACAAAGGCGCTGTGGGCCTACGCCGTGAACCGGGAGGACACCGACTCGCAGATGGTACACTCCTTCTTCGGCGCCTCATCCCGCTACGAAAAAAGCATCTATCCCCGCAGTTGGTTCACGGAAACGGTACAGCTTCCCTTCGAGGACGGGGAATTTCCCGTATCCGCCCACTACGATGCGCTGCTCACCACGCTGTACGGCGACTACATGACGCCGCCGCCGGTGGAGGAGCGCGGGCAGAAGGTTCACGCGGAGCTCGTGGATCTGGAACGTTCCTACACGGAGTATGCAGGCGTGCAGAAGCAAATGCACTTCAAGGAATACACGCGCAGCATCCGTTGACGGATAAAAAACCGGCAAAATTGTCAATGCTTTGCAAAAAGGAGAAGGGGAAAAATGAGCAAGTTGAGAAAATGGACGAGCTTTGTTCTGTGCGTACTGCTGGTCGGCGCGCTGCTGGTCGGCTGCGGCGACGACACAAAGCAGAACGACCAGCCCAACAAGCCGGGTACGACGCAGGGTACGGAGGATCCCTCCGGCCAGCAGAATACACCGGCTGATCCCGCGAAAAAGCTGGAGCTCGAGACGCCGGTCGGTACGCTGACCTTCCCGGAGGAATGGGCGGGCGACGTGCAGACGAAGGATACCTCCGCGGACGGCACCTATGCCATGAGCTTCTATGGCACGGTCAACGGAGCGGATGTGCTGCTGTTCGAGATCGCCATCGGCGCGGCGGAGGGCGGCTATCAGCTGGGCAGCGCGCCGGACGCGGACGGCAATATGCAGTCGGTCTGGCTGAACATCAGCGAGATCAAGGCGGAGCCGGATTGGTCGGAGGCGGACACGGCCCGCATCAACACCCTGCAGGAGTGCGTGAATGATTTGATCTACCAGCTCCAGCAGCTGGACGGCTTCCAGCTGGCGAACTGACCAAGGGCGATGAGTGTCAGGAGAAAGCTTGGCGCACTGTTCTATCATTCGGTCGCTAAGCACCTTCCGGTATCGTACAGCTCCCTGCATCTGGGTCAGACGGCGCTGCGGCGCTTCTGCGGCAAATTGATGCTGGCGGAGTGCGGTAAAGAGGTCAATATCGAGAAGAATGCCATTTTCAGCGAGAAGGTCACACTGGGCGACCGTTCCGGCATCGGGATCAATGCCAAGATATACGGCACCTGCCACATCGGGGATCACGTCATGATGGGCGCGGATGTAACGATCATCACACGGAACCACGAGTTCGCCAGAACGGATATCCCCATGATGGAACAGGGCTTCCGTCCCGAGGAGCCGGTCTACATCGGCAACGATGTGTGGATCGGGGATCGTGTGATGATCATGCCCGGCGTACATATCGGGGACGGATGTATCATCGGGGGGGGGACAGTTGTAACCAAGGACATTCCGGCGTATACCATTGCCGCCGGCGTACCCGCCCGGGTACTGCGGACGCGGCAGAACACATGAGACAAGTGCAGGAAAGCGGGTGATCGTGATGAACGATAAAATAACGCTGCTGGCGGTGCTCACCGTCGGCACGGCCTTCACCTTCCTCTGGCTGATGCTCTGTAAGGAGCGTCTTCGTATCAAATGGTACGCCGCACTGCCCATCGCGGTGCTGCATACGATCTGCGGCGTGCTGTGCGTGAAGGTCTTTGCCGTTGTCGAGGTGGGGTTCGACATGAGCAAAGCGGGCAATATGAGCCTGTTCGGCGGCATATTTATCCTCCCACTGTTCTACTACCTGGGCGCGAAGCTGACCAGGCGAAAACCGGCGGAGGTATTCGACGTATTCACCATCTGCATGATCTTCACACTGATGTGCGCCCGCTTCAACTGCATTCTCAGCGGCTGCTGCGCGGGCAAGGTCATACCGGGACTGTCCATCCGCTGGCCCACCCGTGAGCTGGAGATCCTGTTTTATATCGTCCTGCTGTTCTGGCTGGGCAGACCCGTCCGCCAGAGCAAGCGCGTGGGGATGATCTACCCCCTGTACATGATCGCGTATGGCGCGTTCCGCTTCCTGACCGAGTGGCTGCGGACGTATGAGACGGCTTCACCGCTGCACCGCGGCCATGTCTGGGCGCTTATTACTCTGGCACTGGGCTTGAGTATTTACTATACACAACGAGAGAAAATCCAAAAAAGAGGAGGAAAACAAAGAAGATGAAGCAAGTTTTCAAACGTTTCCTGTCGTTGGCGCTTGCCTTGCTGATGGTGCTGACACTGCTGCCCGCCATGACCACCACAGCGTGGGCGGCGACCAGCGGCACTGTGACCGGCCTGGCCGACGAGCACATCGGCCTGAGCTTTACGGGCACTGCGGACAACGCGTGGAGCGCCAGCAGCACGCAGATCATCGGTAAGGCTCGGTCTACGTCTGGGTCAGGCTGCGGCGGTGGCAGTAACTATCGTTCTACGCTGACCATCACCAACAACAAGGCCACGACGGCGACGCTGTCCTTTGACTATACCGTCGTGGTAAGCGGAGGTACGATTCTGGTGAACAACACCACGCTCACCGCAAACGGCAGCTTCAGTCAGGAGCTTGCACCCGGCAAGACCGTTGAGGTGGAGATCGAATCCGGCAGCACCAGCGCCGACACCCAGATCACCATGAGCAACGTGAAGCTGGTGGCCGACGTGAGCGCCACCGTGACCTTCCAGCCCACCGAGAACGGCTCCTATACCGTGGACGGGCGGAATATCACCGAGGTGTACACCCACACCCAGAGCTCCATGACCGCCTATCAGGTGGAGGCGACCCCGGCGGAGGGCTACCGCTTCAAGGGATGGTACGATGTGGCCAGCGGAAAGTGCATCAGCACCGATGCCAAGACCGCTCTGAACTTTGACAGTGACCGTACCATCACGGCGCGGTTCGTCAGCAAGGAGCTGGCGCTCTTTGAGACCGGCGGTCAGATATTTGACGACCTGAACGACGCGATCGCGGAGGCGCAGAAGAACCTGCCCGCTATCATCACACTCGCCGAGAGCGGTAAGATCACGGGAAACTACACCATCCCCTCCAAGGTCACCCTGCTGATCCCCTTTGACGAGGCCAAGACCTGCTATACCAGTACCCCGACAGCCATCACCTCTACCACCCCCACCGCTAAGCCCTTCCGGACGCTGACCATGGCGGCGGGCAGCTCCCTCACCCTTGCAAACGGGGCGGCCATCAGCATCGGCGGTCAGTATTGTGCGCCCGGCGGCAGTGCTTCTGGCAAGATGGTCGGGCCCTATGGCTACATCAAAATGGAGTCCGGCAGCGCCATCACCGTGAAGTCCGGCGCAAGCCTGTACGCATGGGGCTTCATCTCCGGCAGCGGCGCCGTCACCGTGGAGTCCGGCGGCTCTGTCTACGAGTGGTACCAGATTCTGGACTTCCGCGGCGGCTCGGCATCTTCTGCTATGGGCAACAAGGTGTTCCCCTTTAGCCAGTACGCCGTGCAGAATGTGGAGGTACCCCTGACCCTGTACGCCGGTGCCAGCGAGACGGTGTATACTGCGGTATACGCCATAAGAAAGATCAACCCCACCTCTATTCCCTTTATCGGCGACAAGGGTATGTTTAAGCTGACCTCCGGCAGTCTAACCAAGGCGTATGACGGCGCCACCGACCGCATCCACTATACCATCGACGGTGTGGCGGAGGTCAACAGCCTGAACCTGAAGCTGGCAGGCGCGAGCGTCAGCTCCAGCAGCTATGTCCTGCCGCTGACCAACAACATGACCATCAATTTGACCACCGGCAGCAAGCTGACTATCAATCAGACGGCATCGCTGCTGCCCGGCGTGGAGACCACCATCGCCAAGGACGCCGAGCTGGTGGTGTCCAGCGGCAAGAGCATCTATATCTATGACCGTGACGAATGGATTGTCAATGCATACACCTGCAAAGGCAATTTCTGTGCGGTAGGATATGCCCCCGGAAAGCATTATAACCGCACAAATGCAGACCTTATCGATGTGAAGGTGGACGTCAACGGTACGCTGACCGCCAACGGCGGCATCTACACCACCAAGGGCGGTGCGGACATCTGCTCCAGCAACGGCACCGGTGTCTACAACCAGCAGGGCAGACCCGGCACGGAGACCACGACGTATCAGTACACGCAGATCAATTCCGACGTGACGGCACATGAGATCCCCATCACCGCCGCCAAGCTGCACAACGCCGACGGTACCTATACGGAAACCGCGACCGCAAACGCTGGCGATATCATCAACTATGTTGATGGCGTTTGGGGCGGCGAAGAGCCCACGGAGCTGACGGTTACCTTTGAAGCCAACGGCAGTGCGGAATACCCGGTCGAAGGCACGATGACCCCGCAGACCGTAAATGCGAAGACCGATACCGCACTGAACGCAAACTCTTTTACCCGCGAAGGCTACAACTTCCTGAACTGGAATACGGCGGCCGATGGTACTGGCGACTCCTATGCGGATGGTGCGACTGTTAATCTGACCGAGAACACCACCCTCTACGCCCAGTGGGAGGACAATCATTCTCTCACCAAGGTGATCAACAAGAAGGATGCCACCTGCACCGAGGACGGCTACACCGGTGATACGGTCTGCACCATCTGCGGCCAGAAGATCACCAAGGGTGAAACCATTCAGGCCAAGGGTCATACCGAGGTTATCGACCCGGCCGTCGAGCCGACCTGCACGGAACCCGGCAAGACTGAGGGTAAGCACTGCTCCGTCTGCAACGAAGTTCTCGTTGCGCAGGAAGTGATTCCCGCGACCGGCCACAAGGAAGAAACCGTTCCGGGCAAGCCTGCGACCTGCACCGAAAAGGGTCTGACGGATGGCACCAAGTGCTCCGTCTGCGGCGATGTTCTTACGCCGCAGACCGAAATCCCCGCCGCCGGTCACAAGTGGGGTGAAGGCGAGATCACGACCACTCCTACCTGTTTGAACGACGGTGTCAAGACTTTCACCTGCACGGTCTGCTCTGCAACCAAGACCGAAGCAATCGACGCGACTGGGCATACCCCTGTTGATGTTGCGGAACAGCCCGCTACCTGCACCGAGGCTGGTCATACGGCCGGTACGAAGTGCTCCGTTTGTGATGCGATCCTCTCCGGCATGGAAGAGATCCCCGCGACCGGCCACACAGGAGTAATCGATGCAGCAAAGGCTCCGACCTGCACCGAGACTGGCCTGACCGAGGGTAAGCACTGCTCCGTCTGCAATACTGTCCTCGTTGCCCAGGAAGTGATCTCCGCCAAGGGTCACACCGAGGTCATTGATCCGGCAGTTGCACCTACCTGCACCGAGCCCGGCAAGACCGAGGGCAAGCACTGCTCCGTCTGCAACGCGGTCATCGTTGCACAAACCGAGATTCCCGCCAAGGGTCATACGCCGGAGACTATCCTCGGCAAGGCAGCTACCTGCACCGAGCCCGGCAAGACCGAAGGCAAGCACTGCTCCGTCTGCAATGAGATCATCGTTGCACAGGAAGTGATTCCGGCTACCGGTCACAAACCGGAGATTCGCAATGCGGTCGAAGCGACGCTCACCGCGCCCGGCTACACCGGTGACACCTACTGCTCTGTCTGCGATGAGTTGCTGAAAAAGGGTGAGGAAACCCCTAAGACCGGCGCACATATCACTTGGGTAATTGATGGTAAGGTCGTGGCGGAGGAGGATTGCCCCAAGGGTACCATGCCTGCCTTCACCGGCAGCACAGATAAGGCTCCTGACGAGAACTACCGCTACACCTTCACCGGCTGGAGTCCGGAGGTTGTGGTTGCTGAAGAGGATGCCACTTATACGGCACAGTACTCTGCAGTTGCCCGTGTGTTCTACACCATCACCTTTGACGGCAACGGCGGCGAAGGCAGTATGGAGCCTCAGCGCTTTGAGGTCGGTGTGGATACTGCCTTGAATACCAACGCCTTTACCCGTGAGAACTACAAGTTCATCGGCTGGAACACTGCCGCAGATGGCAGCGGAGCCACCTATGCCGATGCGGGCGCGATCCTTGAACTGACCGGAGATATGACGCTGTATGCACAGTGGAAGATCTGGAACGGCTGGGTCGCGGATACCAACGGCAGACAGTACTACAAGAACGGTGAGCTGCAGAAGACTGGCTGGACCGAGATCGACGGCGAGACCTACTATCTGGACACCGAAACCGGCTATGCGGCTACCGGAATCAAGCCGCTGACGCCCAAGGGTGCAACTGAGGAAGCCCGCTGCGTCTTTGACGCTAACGGCGTGTTCCAGAAGAACGTTACCGGCGTCTATGATGTCGGAAATGATACCTATTGGCTCAACAGCGGCATCATCGAGGAGTATGCCGGCCTGAAGCGGGTGGTCAAGGAGGACGGCGAGGTCAACTATTATTACTTCGGCAAGGATGGTAAGGCTGTCAAGGATGGCAACTACAAGGTGGAGAAGAAGAGCAACGACCTGCTTCTGCCGTGCTATCAGTATCGCTTCGACGCCAACGGCATTATCGAGCACGATGCGGATACCAGTAAGAACGGTATTGCCGAGGAGACGGGCTCCGACACGGAGTTCTACTTCATCGACGGCATCAAGGTCGGCGAGGGCTTGCTCAACATCGATGGGAAGTACTACTATGCCAGAACCTCTACCGGCGAGATCATCAAGAATCGGAGCTATTGGATCTCCAAGACCAACAATAATTATCAGATCCCGTGTGCCATGTACTACTTCGATGCCGACGGCGTGATGCAGATCGACGGCTTTGTCACTGTGGGCGATGATACGTATTACTACGAGAACGGCGCGCTGGTCACGGGCTTCACGAAGATCGACGAGGACTACTACTTCTTCAATGCCCGCAGCGGCAAGCTGTATAAGGATGCCAACATGTGGGTTGCCGGTGACAACGCATACGACTTCGTGGGCGGTATGTACTACTTCGGCGCGGATGGCAAGATGGTCGTGCCCAATCTGGAGACCGGCGTCAGGAAGATCGTGGGGGAGAACGGCAATCTGTACTTCACCATTGACGGCGCTCGTATGTACAACGGTTTGTACGAGCTGGATGGCGAGTACTACTTTGCAGAGTACAGCGGCAAGCTGGCGGTTGAGAAGCCCGTCTATGTGAATACCGAGCTGCTGAGCGGCAACGGCTGGTACTACTTCGGCACAGACGGCAAGTTCGTCAAGACCGGCTTTGTGACCGGCGGCGGAAAGACCTTCTACTACGCTGACGGTGTGCGCGCCAAGGGCTTGACGAAGATCGGCGAGGACTACTACTTCTTCAACACCGGCAGCGGCATGATGTACAAGAATGCCAACATGTGGGTTGCCGGTAACAACGACTACGGCTTCGTGGGCGGTATGTACTACTTCGATGCCGACGGCAAGATGAGCAACCAGTGAACTGACCCGAGACATCAGGTCTCGGCAAAGGATGCTGAACCGCGCATGCAGTCCCTTACAGGGGACTGCATGTGCGGTTCAGCCGGACACAAAGAGACGCGGAAATAATGAGAGAAAGGGATGGCTTATGAACAGAGCGAGAAGATCAAAGCTGCTGGCGCTGGTCATGGCAGCGGTCATGCTGCTCAGTCTGCTTCCAATCTCCGCCTTTGCGGAGGAGCTGACAGACGAAGGCAGCACGGCAGGTACGACGGCAGGCATAACTGCCGAACAGACGGGGAAAGAACCTGCGGCGCCTCAGGAGGGCGAGCAGGACAAGGTGGAGCCTGCGGCGCCTCAGGAGGGCGAGCAGGACAAGGTGGAGCCCGCGGCCCCGCAGGAGGGCGAGCAGCAGGAGGGGGACTCCTCTCCGGCAGACGGCGCGGAGGGGGATCCGGCAGAATCTGCTCCGGAACCGATTACGGAATACAAGGATTTTATCGATTCACTGACAACACTTGAAGAATACGCAAGCGCCTTTGTGCGGGAGCATCCCGAAGAGGAAGCCGTGGCGCTTGTGATCAACTATATCCGCTGCGGCGTTGCGAAGTATACCTCCGGTACATGGACGACGTTCTGCGGCCAGGAGAAGACGGCGTTTACCAGCTATGTGGCGGAAAAGGACGCAGAGAACAACACCAGCGCCGGCCGCCTCCGCAGCTTGGGCGAGTTTAAACTGCCTAACGGCAATACCGTGGAATTTGCCCATATGTTCGGCGCTATGGATATGTCGTATCACACCAAGATCCAGAGCACGGCGGATCTGGGAAGCTGGGCCGGCGACATTTGCGATCTGGTGCAGCTGACCACCAATGGCGGCGTTACCGGCACGGTGGAGGAGATGGCGGAGGAGATCCGCACCAAAAATGACGAGTACTTCCTCCATGACGTGCCGGACGTACATTCCTTCGGCATTCTGGACCTGTACGGCGACCTGGATGCGTTCTATATCCTGAAGAAGCTGGATGGCAGCACGACCATCAGCGCCATCATGAAGAGCTACTATACCCAGAACCTGACAGATGAGATCCGGGTCAAGTTCTTCTTGGAGAATCGCTTTAATGGCGTGTCCACAAAGGAGGACATCCGTGCGGCGATCTATGACACCTACTGTGGCAATGAGGGTATTCGCACACTGGAGCGCAGCTATGTACCGGAAGGCGTAAATCCCGAGCTGCGGCAGGCCTGCTGCTACGCGTTTGCGGATTATCTGTACCTTACGGCAGGCGAGCAGATGACGAACCCCTACTACCAGGTCTTCTCCAGCAAGACCTCCATGCTGGCGCCCGGCGTCACGCAGGAGATCAAGATGGCGCAGACGCAGGACGATCGGCAGATCGTGTACTATATCGCCACAGCGGACGTCTCCCGCGATGATGTGGATGTCTATGCGAACTACGGCGACAACGACGGCTCGCAGATCAAGATGGTCCGCGTGACGGATCAGATGAAGGCGGCGGAGAAGAACCACTCCGATCCCAACAGCGACCGCTACATCCCCAATTACAGCGCCGTGGTGGGTATCAACGGCGACTTCTACAATATGAGCAACGGCTGGCCCTCCGGTGCCCTTGTGATGGAGGGTAAGGTGTATAACGGTGTGGGCAGCGAGAATTTCTTCGGCATCCTCAAGGACGGAACGCCGATCATTGGCGGCAGCGCGGAATGGAATGCCCACCAGGGCGAGATCGTAGAGGCGATCGGCGCCAATATTTGGCTGGTCAAGGACGGTAAGATCGCCATTACCAACACCTCGAACTACTATACCCAGCGCGCACCTCGCAGCTGCGTGGGCATCACCTATGACGGACGTGTTGTCCTGATGGCGCTGGATGGCCGGCAGGATCCCTTCTCCGCAGGCGGCAGCAACATTGAGATCGCACAGATCATGCTGGATGCCGGCTGTGTCTCGGCGGTCAATCTGGACGGCGGCGGCTCTACGACCTTTGCAACAAAGGCGGAGGGCTCTGATGAGATCACCGTGACCAACCGCCCGTCTGACGGCTACGAGCGCTCTGTCAGCTCGTCTCTGATGGTTGTGTCTACTGCCAAGCCCTCCAACGTGTTTGACCATGCTGTCATCGCTGCGGACTACGATTATCTGACCGTCGGGACGGAGCTGGAGATGCGGGTTTCCGGCGTTACGGCGACCGGCGGCGCCATCGCCCTGCCGGAGGGCACCAAGCTGACAGTATCCGATGAAAGCATTGGCACGCTGCAGGACAACGTGTTTACCGCAGCGGGGCTGGGCGACGTGCAGATCAAGCTGGAGGCTGCGGACGGCAGCGTGCTGGGTACCAAGACCTTGCACGTTGTGGAGGCAACGGAGCTGAGATTCACCAGAGACACGGTGAACATGATCTACGGTGAACCGACGGAGCTGCCTCTGGAGGCCTCCTACAACGGGAATCTGGTCAAGATCAACCCCGCGGATGTGACGTTTGGCTATCTGAAGATCACGCTGACCTCCATCGGTGAGATGGAGGGTGGTCAGGTCAACACCACCAAGACGGAGCTTGTGTTTGACTATCCCGAGGCTGGTTCTGCCTCTGGCTTTGCCTTTACGCCCAACGCGGAAGGCAAGCTGCGCACACTGACGATCGGTGCGGTGCTTACGAACAAGCTTCCTGAATTCCAGCAAACGATCGATGAGGAGTTTAGAAAGGCATATCAGGCGGCCAAGGCAAACGGCGCCTCCGATAAGGAAGCTGCGATCCAAGCCCAGACCATCGCCATCAACAAGGCGCTGGAGGTGGCGGCGAAGACCACAGCGTATTTCTACCGCAATGACGAGGCGGACTTTGATTTCAACCATGCCACCGGCGGCAGCGGCCTGCTGGCATGGAACCGCAGTGCATCCAACGCAAACTATAAGGCGGAGGATGCCACGTATTATCTGATCGATTCCAATGCAGGAACGGAGATCTCCTACACCTTTGCCGTGGATATGTCCAAGGTGGCCATCCCTGAAAAGCTGACGAAGCTGCTGTATATGCTGCCCGGCGGCGATCAGGAGGGCCGGACTGCGTGGGACTTCCTGCTCCAGCTTGCAGAGCGTATCAGCCCGCTGACCACAGTTACCATCACGCTGACTGCGCCGGAGGGCGTCACGATCGACAAAACCGGTCTGCGTCTGGCAAACGAGTACTTCAGTTTGACCTCCGCAGAGGTTGAGAACAACAAGCTGACAGTGGTCTGCAACTTCATCCGCCAGAATGAGGCGATCAACCCGGCGACGGCCAACCCCCTCTGCGTGCTCAGCGGCTTGAAGCTGATCCCGACGGACACGGCGGCTTGGGATGAAGACGGCAAGCTCACCTGCTCGGTCAGCGGTGATCTGGCGTATGACATCTATGCACACTTCCATGTGCTTAAGTCGATGGCACAGCGTGAGGATTTCCAGCAGCAATACGGTCTGTATCCCTACGACAACAGTGAAAACCTGAGCGGGGACTACGGCGCCCATTTCTTCAGCACGATCACTGATTTCACGGATACCTTCTCCCTGAAGCAGAACAGCAAGGACGGCTGGATCAAGGAGGACGGACGCTGGCGCTACTACCAGAACGGTGCTGCGCTGACCGGCGTGCAGAAGCTTCCCGGCTACACCGCCGGTGAAGCCGGTGAATTCTGGTATGACCTCGGCACAGACGGGATCGCCGGCGGGAAGCTGACGGGCCTGTTTGAAAAGGACGGCAAGCATTACTTTGCACGCTTCGGAACGCTGGTTTCCGGCTGGCAGTCGATCGTGGCCGAGGATGGCGAATCGTACTTCTACTATTTTGACCCCACCACCTTTGTCATGTATACGGGCGTCCAGACGATCAAGGGCCTGACGTATACCTTCAACGAGCAGGGACAGCTGGTAAGAGGCGCGTTCCGCACCACCGAGGAAGGAACCAAATACTTCGTCGCGGGCGAATCTGTGTTCCGCCGTTTCGTGACGCTGGAGGAGGGTACCTATTGGCTGGATGTCAAGGGCTATGTGGCGTACGGCAATGCACCTACCGTGACGGATAACGTGATGGACATTACGTGGTACCACTTCGATGAGAAGACCGGTCTGCTGACGGGGCTGTGCAGCGGTTTCCTGGACTACCGCGGCGAGAAGTACTGGTGCGATGAGAACGGAAAGGTGTACTACGGCCTGATCAACGTGGATGACGGTATTATCTTTACGGGCACATGGGGTCTGGTGTACACCTCCAGAAGCTGCTATGTCGATAAGGACACCAGCCAGTACGGGTGTGAACTGGAGACAGGCAGATACTGGTGCGACGCGAACGGCTATATCCTCAAGGACGGCTTTGCGGACATTGACGGGAGCACCTACTACTTCACCGACT
>ENA-OYYW01000451-OYYW01000451.1-human-gut-metagenome-genome-assembly--contig:-NODE-451-length-13029-cov-25.493680_pt1 | contig 13029 bp, 16 predicted proteins | sample MGYA00243254_ERZ653459 | MGnify/ENA primary metagenome ERZ653459 (study PRJEB26926, sample SAMN06164952) | human gut metagenome | biome: ENVO:00009003; feature: ENVO:2100002; material: ENVO:00002003...
AAGCCTTCGTCGGCAGCGTCAGATGTGTATAAGAGACAGACATTTATCTGTCCCACATTTTCTGACTTTACAGTTTTTTGGTCCTGGACATTTTCTAAGCACAGTATTTCACTCTCCATTTCTTTTAATGCTTTATATAATTTCATCAAATCTTCTTCTGAATTATAAATTCCTAAACTCACTCTACAAGTCGATAATCCAAACAGGTCTTTAGTTAATTTAGAACAATGATTTCCAGCTCGAATAAAAATATTTTTCTTATCTAAATAATTCATAACATCTAACGCTTCAAATCCATCTATATTGAATAATAAAATTGGACTTTGAGGATTAGAATATATTTTTATTTTGGGTAATTTAGATAGTAATCTATGTGCGAATAATCCAAGGTATAAATCTTGCATTTGTATTATATCCCAGCTTTGACTTAGAGTTAGAGCGGCATCTGTACCTGCAAATGCACCTGGGACATTTTCTGTTCCTGCGTACATTTTATCATTGCTATCTAAAAACTCGAACTCTCCTTCTGGAGTGAAGTATTTATTCATTCCTCCTCCAACTTTCATTGGTCTTATAAAATTTGGTATCTTTGCATATAATATTCCAATTCCCTTAGGTCCATACATTTTATGTAGGGAAAATGCTAGGAAATCAATATTGCACTCTGTCACATTTATTGGAACATGAGCTGCTCCCTGAGCGTGGTCTACAATAAAAGTGATATGTTTTTCTTTTGTAATAGCCCCAATCTCTTTTATTGGTCTAATTTCTCCAGTCGTATTAGTCATACTAGACAAAAGAACAATATCGGGATTATATTCTTTGACAGCTTTATTAAAGTTTTCTATCGACAGAGTATAATCTTCTTTTAAATCTATATATTTTATATCAACAATATTTTTCCCAAAGACCAACCAGGGCATTATTGCCGAAGCGTGTTCTAATTTAGTTGTCAATAAAATAGCTTTTTTCTTCATTTTATGAAGCATACTACAATATGAATAAGCTATAAGATTTAGTCCTTCTGTTGCTCCTGTTGTTAATATAATATTATCTGGTTTAGTTCCAATAAAGTCCGCATATACTTGTAAAGACCAATCTTTTAATTGTTGAGTCCAACGAGCACCGCTATAGGAAGCTCTTCCAATATTGTAATTGTAATTAGAGTATACTTTTATCATACTAGATAAACAGCTTCCTAAAATTTGAGAAGTATTGGCACTATCTAAATATGTAAGTTTTTTATTTTGTTCAAAGTATGGAAATAGTTTTTGAAAATCATTGTCCATATTTTACCTCCTATTTGGTACCGCTACTACCAAATCCTCCAGATCTTTTCGTTTTTACAGTTTCACCACAAGTATAATATTTTTGAAATACTCCTTGGGCAATTCGGTCTCCTTCTTCAATGACAAAATCTTTTTCACTATTATTCTTAATGCAAATGAAAAAATGACCTTCGTTTTTAGGATTGTTGTAATAATCTGCATCTATAATATTTACACCTGCAGGCAATATAATGTCTTTAGCTCCATAAGAACTTCTTATATAAATAAAGAATGCTTCATTTCTTGGCATTTTAATCTTAAAACCCGTTGGTATTTTGGCTATTTCGCCTGGTTTAAGAACGATTCGTATAGGAGAGTATAAATCATACGCTGCGCTATTCTTTGTCGCTCTACGGGGCTGAAAATGTAGTTTAAATGACCCTCTAAAATGTGGATCATAAAAATTACATTTTTTTAATTCTTCCGTTTTTTCTATTTCTTGTCGAGAGACCATCTCAAATTCTCTACGCTTCAGTAGCATGGCTTTTTTCCTCCTCTTTTTTATTTTGCTCTTCAATTTCTTTTGCTGTTCTAAAATCTCCGAAATATACTCTTGGGTACTCTTCTAATGTGACAATTTCTCCATTTGGTCCATCTATACAATAGGGTTTACCATCAAATTTATCAGCTTCTTTGAATACATTAGAAGCTCTGTTGTTTTGATAAACTTTTACTTGATTATCTTCGTTATGTTGGATACCAACTTCATTCCATTCATCATCTTCAAGGGTTAGTGGCATAAGCGGTTTAAATCTAAGTAATCGATCAAGATAATTTATTGCTAGAGAAGCACTGAATCCACTATGACCGCAATCTGCAAAAGCATTTACTACTTTTAAGATACCGTCATTAAATATTTTTTGCATACGTATATCTTCTTCGTCCCCATCTGTTTTTGCTTCTTCTAAAATTAAATTTAATTCATGTCGAGCATGTTTCACAAGTGCGTTTTCTTGTTCCTCTGTTTTATTTTCTATAATTGATTCTGTTTCAGTTTCTTGTGTGTTTATTTCCATAATATTATTTCTCCTTTCTCAAACGTTTTTTGTATATCTATCAAGCGTTGATTTGACGATCCTCTAAATGGACAGTCAAGAGTTCTTTTATTAAGAATAAAAGGACCATCAACAAGTACATCTACTTTTGATATCAAATCCATATACATCAACGGAATTTGTTCAAAAACGTAACCTGTATAAAGCCACACATCAAGATCTTTGGCTTTTGCTTTGTCTATTATAGCTTCTGCCATTTTATAGTTCTCTGGTTCCAATGGATGTCCTCCCGACAATGTAATTCCCGCATCTCCAGAATTTATTGCTTCTTCTATTAACTTGTCTATGTCTGCTTCTGAGATTTCTTTTCCATAATTAAAAGACTGAGCTTCTGGATTATGACATCCAGGGCAATTTCTACGACAACCAGAAAAGAAAATAGTAGTCCTTAAACCAGGACCATCAACAACACTATTATGTATTACTCCCGCTATTTTAGTCATATTTCCTCCTACTGATGGATATCTACCATCGTGATATACAAATCTTCTCCTTTGTAATCGCTGTAATCTCGAGCTTCATTTAAAATATCAAACCACTCTTTTCCACCTTGCCCAAATTCTTCAAGCCATTCTTCGTCCTTATATTCTAAGACAGCCCCATAAGGAGAATTGAACTCAGGTTCAGAAAATCCCATAAAGTCTTTAAGTTTCATTGTGTCCGCCTTTTCTCCTCTATAACTTTCAAGTAAATTACTCCAACGTCCTCCAACTACAAACCAATCACAAAAACCATTTGGATTATATTCTTCATATATTCTATTATTATCATCTACATAACACCCATCTTGATCGGCAACAAATTCAATTTTTTCACGTTCTGTTTCTTTGGACATCAATTCTGTCAATACTCTATCATACCAATCATGATCTTCTTGCTTATTCTTTTTAAGATAGGAAATGTACTCTTCTACTTGTTCTAAAGATTCTTCTAAACTATTTGTTCGATATACTTTTTCATAATAGTTTGAATTATCCCAACAAAATCTAGAAAACCATTCTTCGTCAAGATGTTGTTCTCGATGTATAACTGCTACTATTGCATGCATATTTTACCTCCTTATTCTACTTTCATTTCCTTTGGTGTTTCATATATATTTTTTATTATATAATGATCTTCGTTCCACTCTAATTCATCATGCTGAAGACCGTTTATTTCAGTCTCTCCATCTATATCTATTAAATACGGAGAACCGCAGCATCCGCATCCACCTATTGCAATGCCATAAGATAAACTTAATTCACTTAGCTTTTCTAAAAAGCTTTCTACATCTTTTTGCATATTTTTCTCCTTTACATTTCTTTATTCAAATATATTATAACAAAAAAAAGGACATTGTGTCAATAAAAAAACAGGTTTAATCCTGTTTCTTTTTAGTAAGAGATAAAATCTTACCACGGTATTCGTTATATTTATCTAATCTTGTTACTAAATCCATTTGTTCTTCTTTAGATAGCGTTTTAGCAAAATTTTCATAATGTTTGCATTGAGAAAAAGGTTCGCAACATCCGCCTGCTCTAACACATTGTGGCACCATTGCCCATGCGATAGTATCATCATATTTTTCTATTTGTTCACGTAAATCTTCAGTATATTCTCTAGTAGTAGGATCTGCACAAGTGCATAAACGACGACCAGCAATGTTGATTAAGCCCTCAATATTCGCATCCATTTCCATAGAGACCGAATCCATTTGACTACGTTGAGATCTATCTTTAATTTCCGTTCTATCTGCTCTAGAAGTAGATATATATTTTTCAGTACCCTCGTGATGGCGTGCAAAATGTGTACTAATTGCGTATGGAATATCTGACCATTTCCAAGTGATCCACCCTTTTCTTATTGGGCTATGTCTACAAATTAAAATTTTCTTTTTCCATGTTTCTGGTGGTTCTTTATCTCCAGCATCTTTACCAATAGTTCTCATGCAAGCTCTTTTTATGCTATTCCAATTAACATTATATTCTAATATTTCAGTTTTTGCCATTATCTCACTCTCCCTTTTTGTTTAATTAAGCATTTGCCACATACGGCTTCGTATTCAATTCTATCCGTTCCATCTATTAAAACTTGTTCTCCGTCAAACATTGGTGTACCATTCATTTTACGAATATTAAAAGTGGCTTTTTTACCACAAGCACATATCGTCTTTAGTTCTTCAATATCATCAGCTATTTCTAACAAACGAGTAGAACCTTCGAAACCGTTTGTGCGGAAGTCGGTCCTTAATCCATAACATAAAACACTTATATCATATATCTTGCTTATTAAATAAAGTTCATCTACTTGTTGAGCTGTTAAGAATTGAGCTTCATCAACAATAATAGCGTTTGGTTTTTGAATGGGCACTTTTGTCATTATGACGTCTGTTTTATCTAATAATATATCAACAGACGCATTTATTCCTATTCGACTAACAACTTTGTTCGCACCTTTTGTGTCAATGGCTGGTTTTAATAATAATGTTGACATACCACGTTCTTCATAATTATGTTTTACTTGTAAAAGAGCTGTGCTTTTGCCAGCATTCATTGCCCCGTAGCGGAAAAATAACTTACTAATATATCATCATCTCCTTGAGTGTTTTACGCCACTCGTACGCTTCTTCTGGCGTATTAAAGCCAGCCTTACTATAGGATTTTCCATTTATCCTTATTTTACTTCTATATTTGTTACCATAAATTGATACTCCGACTAAACCAGTTGGATTCTTACTCTTCTTATCTCTATTTAGTTGATTTACTGAAGGAGATACAACTCGTAAATTCTTAGACCTATTATCTAATTTATTTCGGTTAATATGGTCAATATGATTTTTAAATGGGGTATATTTCTTATTGTTTAATTTTATTATATATTGATGTAAAGACATACCTCCATTACCTCCAGTTACAAAATAACCACCTAAATTCATGCTCCAGCAATATTTAAGCACGTCCTGTAGGTTAATTGTATCTATAATAGCCTTATTCCCTTTATTATCTATAATATAAGTTTTATCTCCATTGATTTCATATTTATTTACTTTCAGGTTAGTTTCTTTCGCTCTTTGTTTATGGTAACATCCACAACTTACTGTATGCGCGTCTTTTAGATGTGTAGAACTGACTATTGTATAATTACCACATTCACACAAACAATTCCAACAAGTTTTATTACCTTTGTTTGGAGCAGGAGAAACGACAGTAAGCTTACCAAATCTTTTCCCTGCTAAGTTTTCTTTAACCACTACTTATTTCCTCCTCGCAATTCCATAACCGCAAGAATTGCGTAATTTGCTAAATCAAGTAGGGTATCTTCTAATTTCTCATCATATACTTCTGCTTCTTCTCGGCTAATTATTCTTGCTCTGTTTAATTTATCTTCTAAACGAACCAAATAAGAAGTGAAACCATATTTTGTATAAGTGTCGTGCACTGATGAGCCGTAATCCTTATTTTTAGTAATGTACAATTTATGTATATAATCTAATAATTCTTGATGCAATTTTTCGTTCATATAATCCTCCTTATACGTATAATAAAGGGGTCTTTTATAGACCCTATTTATTTCTAAATAATAAAGCAGTATAGAGAAGACTTGCTCCTATCCATTGTAATGACGTAGCTTTGTCTCCCTTACTAATAATGTTTACAACAAGACTTCCTAGAGCTCCAGTTACCATTAAGGCTGGAAAAGCAATTTTTAAGAAAGATATCATTTTAAGCCTCCTTTTCATTGCTTTTTTCCTCAATTTTTTGATGCTTTACTCTATCTTTTATTTCTGCTTTTTTACCAGCATTTTCACGACCAGGAGTCGTTAAATAACCAGTTATTCTTTGAATTCTTCTAAAAGGTATAATTCTTTTTATTTTATTTTTTAAAGTTTCTTTTTCCATTTGTTTATCCCTCCTTACTAATCTATTGGTTCTCTCTCATCTCTGCCACAATTAGGACAAATGTGACTATCACTACCATCGCGCCAACTATATCCACAAACTGTACACTCAACTACTCCTATGTTAACTGCTCCATATCCAACATCAGCATCAGACATAATATGCAGTATGTTTTCAAAAGCATCGATATTCTTTGAAATATCTCCATCAACTTCACAATAAAATATGTGACCTGCGTTTTCAAGATTATGATATTTTCCTTCAATTCTTGCCTTATCTGCAATTGAGATATTGTACCACACTGGGATATGTGAGCTATTGGTAAAGTATGCTCTATCTGTTACCCCTGGAATAATTCCGAATTGCTTACGAGTTTGTTCTAACGCTGTTTTGCAATATGTCTCTGCTGGTGTTCCTAAACAACTAAAATTCAAGTGAGTTTCTTTGACCCTTTTATCGCAGTAATCTCTCATATACTTAATAATACTATATCCTAATTCATCAGATTCTTGAGATTCTCCATGATGCTTTCCAGTTAAGGCAATTAAGCATTCTGCTAAACCAACAAAACCTATAGATAAAGTTCCTTGTTTAATAACGTCTCTTATTTCATCTGTTGGCGCTAAGTCGTCTGAACCAAGCCAAATTCCTTGCTCCATTAGACTTGGAAAATTATATTTACGATTTTGGCACTGTCCTTCATATCTTTCTAACAGTTCTTTGTCAGCAATTTCTAAAGCATAATCCAATTCTTTAAAGAATTTGTCAACATTTCCCTTTGCTCTTAAAGCTAATAATGGTAGATTAATAGACGTAAAAGAAATATTACCTCTTCCAAATGCTCCTTCACGACCATTGACATTAGCCATAACCCTCGTTCTACACGTGTTTATCTTATGTCACCATAAGCACTGACTATATCATCCCTCCGTCTTTACCAGAGACATCATCGGGTCTTCCGCTTCGAACTGGTGCTTATCTCCAGTCCTACTCCCTTACACTCATCAGGGATAGTCGATACACTTTATTCATCATAATATTCAAACATATATTTTTTATCTAATGGAGATTTAATTATTCCTCTACAGCGTCTTGATATTGGCACGTGACTTTTTAATTTTAAGAAATTGGCACATTCTTGTTGTGAATTAAATATCTGTTTTTTATTTTTGGTAATATCTATCATTATTACCTTTACACTGTGTGGATTTAAACCTCCTAATTTAGTTTTTCTTAATTTTTTTCCTATTTTTTTCATTTCTGCTTTGGTTTTACTTTTATAAGTATTACCTCCGCATTTAAAAATAGCATCTGTTTCATTATATCCTTTATTTGTACTATCATATTCCCTAATCCACATTTGTTCTTTTATGTTAAGTTCTTGTTGTGAATCGGCAGCATCTATTTGCTCTATAATAAAACTTTCTTTTCCATATTTACGAATTGCTCTTGCAAAATGTGTATCTATTATATTATTTAGAGCATCGTTAATATGCCTATTAAATCTATCTTTCATTGGTCTAATGGTTTGACCAATATAAACTTTATTATTTTTTATGTTTGTTATTTTATATATAATCATTTTATCAGCCTCGATAAAATATTATGATGAATCTTAGCACGGTCTCATCTCATATCTTAGATTTTATTCTCCATAAGACCTAACCGTTAGCCGTCATTTGACGACACCCGTTAAGCACGGTTCAAAAGATTTTGTATGGGCTGCATTTACACTAACCCATGGTGTTTATAATACCATAATAAGGATCTCTTTCATAATATGGTAAATTAAAACTTGCATCAACAAAAGCATATGTTGGAAATAATCTCTTACTTGAACATTCCATTGCCAATCTGAAGATATCATAATTTGGATCTCCTTTTTCAAAGTTAACACCTTTTTTTAATGTATAAATTAAGATTGGAAATATTGGTGTTTCGTGTTTTCCTAAACCTGCCATTTGAGCTTTTAATAGATACTCTGATACCATTCTTCCTTCTGGGCTTGTATCTATTCCAAAATTTAAGCTACTAAATGGAACTTGTGAACCAGCACGGGATGCCATTGAGTTTAAGTTATGAACCAAAGATTCTGCTCCTTGAAAAGTGTCTTCTTGGGTATAAGCATATGCTGCCTTACAGATATATTCATAGCCGGGTATAACATCTTCTATACTTTTTATTTCGTCTACTTGTTTTAATAATGATTCCAAAGCAGTACTAGCACTCTCATGCTTCTTAGCATCTTCATAAGCTAATAATTTTTTAAGATGTTTCTTAAAAGTTTTTAGTACATATGGAGCTAGAGCATAGTCATAGTTAGGAATACTTTGTCCACCCCACATATCATTTTGGTTACTCTGTATTGCGATAGCAGATTGTAAAAATGCGGTTTTTATATTTGATGGCTCTCTTAAATATCCGTGTCCTGTACTAAAACCATCTTTAAATAATTTTGGTAAATCAATTTGAACACAAGTCATTGTTGTTGTTCCCCATCCTAAGTCGTGAGGATAAATAATCCCAGCATTTATCGCTTCTGTAACATCTTTTGAGAAAAAATAATTTTTCATATAACTTTTTATTACATCTTCAGAAATGTGTAGATGCCTTCCAGACGGAGTGTAACCGTTAACATTCGCATTATCGTTTTTTTCTTCTGTTGCCTCATTTGATAGAATGTCTAAAACGTTACTTAATTCCCTAGCTTTTGCTCTTTTCTCCCTGTATTCTTGATAGCCTTTTGCTACTTTGCGAAAGCCAGCCTTTCTCATTTTAGCTACTATTATATCTTGGATTTCTTCTACTTCTATTCCATCTGTATATTTTTGTGCTTCTGTTTGTATATCTTTTATTACATCTTTAATAAATATTTTCTTTTCCTCAGTTATTTCTCCATAATCTAAGAAACCTTTAGTTATTGCGTTTCTGATTTTTTCTTCATTGAAATCTACAACATTTCCATTTCGTTTTATAACTTTTATTTTCATATCACGCCTCCTTAAATCCAATGCACCGTTGGATTTCCCCTAAAACCTTTTTCCCATATAAACCAAGAATAAGATGCTGCACTTGATTTTTGAAATTCTCTTTCGTCATTATTAATTGCACACTGTTCTCTTCCACTGAAAACCCAAATTTCCTTAGGTGGATATAGAGAAAATAATTGTTCGTATCTTTTTTGTCCTTCTAAAAAAGTTGTTTTTAAAAACATGTAAATATATTCTGCTCCAAGTTCAATGGAATGTAATACAGTTTCCATTGCGATAGAATAGGCTGGGTTAGTTAATATGATCGGAGCTCGTAATTCGGTAGTTGTAAAAAAGTCTTCTACATAATCTAATTTTTCTCTACGTTCTACAATATCGCTCGTGATAACACTATAGCCGGCTGCTTCTAGCGGCTTTTCTAGATTACCTTCTCCTGCCATAATTTCCCATATTGGCATTCTCGGAATTTGATGCTTCTCTAATAATCTGGTAATAGCTGTTGGAGAAGTTGCATAAAAATCCAACCAAGCTCTGGAATGATCTGTATGATTTGATGCTCCGAGAGTTACAAAGGTACTTTTTTTATTTCCTGTCCAATCTTTTTTTTCTTTCATAGCTCTTTTTTCTCCTTTCCAAAATTTATTAATTCATGAATTTCTTCTTCTGGTTTATCTAATTGTGAGTAAACGTATTTTCCAAGAAACAAAGCATCGGCCTCATCTTCTTCAAAATCTCTTTCATAAATTAACTTTGCTCTGACTAAAGTTGCTTCTTTTTTGTCTTCTCTTTTTGTCCCTCTTATGTTTGAATAACTTCTCCACATATCTGCACCATAAGAGTATACTTTTATTCCTTTCTCATATTCAAAATGATAAAAAAGTATTCCTCGTAACATCGCTAGAGTTTTAAATACTAAAGTATTGTATTCTAGTTGTATATCTTCTATTGCTAAAATCTCTATTTGATATTCTTTTATTAGTCTTTCTATTTCATCTATTAACTGATTAATTCTTCTCATTAAGGGTAATTTTTTGTCTGCAGTAAAATATCCACTTTTTATTAATTGCCCATATTTATTTAACACTGCCCAACCTGTTGTGTTAGTTGCAGCATCTAGAGATAACAAATATCCTCTTGTTGAACGTATTTGTTTTTCTTCCGCTTTGATACACTCTATACATTCCCAATTATTTTTTTGAAAATTGTTAAATGTATCGGTTTGACGATGCCCCATTGAACAAACTATGCTTAATAAACTGTCTGCATTTTTATAATCTTCGATATTTGTTATCTCGAAACCTCGCTCTGCTAATAGATTGTATAGATTCTGTTGTTTATTGTTCATTAGAATCTTCCTGAACGGATTGCGTTATATTTCCATCTTGCTTGTTTTCTTCTTTTTGCGTATTCGCTTGGGAGATATTTGCTTCTTTTCGTCTCGCTAATTCTTTCTCTACTTCGTTGATTACCTTCATTATATCGTTTTGTTGTAACCCATTCATACCCAATTGGAATATTTTTTTCTGTAAAAGAGTTGTTAACTGCTCTTTTGTCATTTCTTTCAAATCTATAGTTTCCATAAATCTTCCCTCCTTGTTTTTTTAAAGTTTCCACTTTTCCTGTTTTAGTTTTTATTGTTATTTTTATATTACCAGGAGTGTGGTGGTCTTGAATCCATTCATAAAACTCCATCCAATAAGGATCATCTTCAATTCCGTACAAACTATTTTTAAAACCTCGAATAGTTTTATTATTAAATAACCACGCCCAATATTTGGGTTCTATCTTACTTATACAAATGGGTTTTACAAATTTAATTATACTACTCTTTTTTATTTCTGTCATCTTTTCAATCCCAACATCAGAATTGAAAAATAAGAGGGGATTATCATAAATGTACATTTTTTTGTGTATTCCTTCTTCTCTTAGCAAGAGTTCTCCATCTTGTTCAAAGAAAAGTTTAGAGGGGAAAAAATCTCTTCTCCAATCTTTATCTAAGATAAAATTTTTCCCTCCTTCTGAAATATAATACAACAATGGTTTATAAATATACGTGTTAATTTTTGTATAAATAATCTTGGGCAAATCTGGAAATTGAGGTCTATTTGGAAAGCCTTCCCCATATTCCTCTATTGGTAAAAATAAATATTTTGGAATAAAATTTAGTGGGACACTTTTTGTTTTATAATCTTTAAATACAAATATTTTATTATATTTTTTTAAGTTATCATAACTTATATCTAATATTAATCTGCACTTGATCCCCTGCTCTAAATAGTATGAGCTTACAAGAAGAACGCCGAAGTTATAATTACAGAATTTTTTTGTTGAAAGTAGATCCCAATCAAGAATTCCTATCATAAAAGTTATCCCTCTCCATATCGATATTTAGTTGATTTAACTTTTCCTGAAGAATCTATTTCTAATATCTTAGATAACGAACGAACCCTAAAAACTTCTCCAGATTTGTATCCATTTACAATTAGAAGAGTTCCCTTATTAAACCAAGATTTTTCTAATGTTTTTTTACCTTCGGCAGTCATCTCACTTATAATTTTATTATAATTAGCAAATAATTCTCCAGTGAATTTTAACGTCACAACTCCAGTAGTAGTTAATAATGTAACCATATGCTTGTAAGCGTCTTTGCCCAATACAGTTCCGCAAATGGAAACAGTATGTTTGTAATCTCCATCTTTTAAATGTGCAATATCTATTTGACTTTCTTCCAAAGAGTCTAATTCATGTCCTGAGTAGTAAAATCCTAATACTTCCATCTCCCAACTACTGTCGTTTCCATTACAGTATTGTTCCCAGATTTTGTTTACATCACATTTTTGTATTTGCTGAATTAATTCCTCCTCATTACTTTTCATCCAATCTTTTATACCTGTCATTTCATTATCATATATTTTCTTCCAAATCTTTGTATCTAAAAGACCATTAGAAATATCTATATTTGGAAAATTTTTACATAAGAAATTTATAGCCCTCTCGTTTAGTCGATATCCCTCTGGAATCTCTAAATCTTTTAGATACTTATTAAAATTGTATAAATATTTATACGAAATTAGGTCTTTTGGAATTAAATTATATTCTATAAGACTATTCATATTTTGAAGCGTTATTCGGGTTTTTTGAGGGGTTATAGACAATAAATAATTATTCATAATAATTCTTTTTTCTCCAAAAGCATCAAAAGCTCCCGCTTTAATAAGATTGATCATTTGTTTCTTTTGTGGTTGTATCTTTGTAATGAAATCTTTTACACTATTATATGGTCTTTCTTTAATTATCCTTTTTGCGAGTTCATCTCCGATTTCGCTTATACCTTTTAATCCATATACGATTGCATCTTTTTGTACATCTGGAACGAAACCAAATTCAGCAATATTTATATCAGGTAGTTCTACTTTATACCCTTCTGATTGAACACGTCCAATTGCGGCAGCTACTTTAGCGTAATTAACCCCTCCGTTATCTTCTTCTCCTAATGCTCCTGCTTCTACCGTAATAACAGCAGTCGCCCAATAAATTGATGGGTAATGATAAGCTAAATTCATTTCCTGCAACCCAATAAGAGAATAGTAAGTACAATGTGTAAGATTGAAACTATACCCAAGCTGGCGTTTAATTTGGACATCCCATATATATTTAAGAATGTCTTCTGAGCATCCATTTTCGATACCGGTTTTTAAAAAATATTCTCTAAAACTATCTACTTCTTTTAGTCTGTCTCTTATACACATCTGACGCTGCCGACGAAGGCTTAGGTGTA
>ENA-OYYW01000468-OYYW01000468.1-human-gut-metagenome-genome-assembly--contig:-NODE-468-length-12797-cov-11.423481_pt1 | contig 12797 bp, 23 predicted proteins | sample MGYA00243254_ERZ653459 | MGnify/ENA primary metagenome ERZ653459 (study PRJEB26926, sample SAMN06164952) | human gut metagenome | biome: ENVO:00009003; feature: ENVO:2100002; material: ENVO:00002003...
TGTGTATAAGAGACAGATATAATAAAAGGAGAGTTTTTACACTCTCCTAATTAAGCATTCCTTCTCTTGCACACTCTTTAAGATGTCTGCAACCTCTACACCCATTTAATTCACATGTACCACATGATTCTTTTACACAATATTCTGTTCCGGCAAGAATGCATGATTGTTCATTGCAACGTAGTTCATCCAATGCTAACTCTTCTCTTACTTTTCCTGCTATACCATAATAATGATTTGCCATTCTCTTTTTTTCCTCTAATTACTTTTGTACTTCTATGTTCAAACAATTCTGATATTTCAAAATTAAACCTCTGTCCCAAAAAGGAAAGACAGTACATTCTTTGTCTAAATACTTTTCTGGTATTTCACTTGCTTCGCCATTCCACACAAGTTCCATATTATAGTTCCTAACTATTTCTTCCCATATGTTTACATATTCATCTTTTTTTAAATACAACACCAACCATATCTTTTAATTTCATTAGAATTTTTCCTCCTTCAACTTCTGTTTATGTTCTGGCAAGAATCCATACATTGCTATACAATAGCTGTCTGCTAAGTCATCATTTATTTTACAAGGTGTTTTCTTTCCATTTATTTTAATGTTTACAACTCCCTGTTTACCTCTTCCAGTGTAAGGTTCTACAATATGTTTTAGTAAGCCTTTAGAACGTAAATATAAGATTGTTCTGTATTTTTCTTTATTGATTCCATATGAGTTTTCTAATGGCTTACTATTACCTACGATTTGACTCTTCCAACTTCTAGTGTCTACACTATACACTGGAATGTCATATGTTGCAAAAATATCTATAATAGTTGCAATCAATGCTCCTGTTGACTTAATATAGGATTCTGAAAGAAATCCCTGTGAACGTAATCTAATACGCTCAGTTATTACTGTAACATTATCAATATTGTAATTATCGAAAAGACTTTCTATGAAGTGTTTTAAATGCTCACGCTTTTCTGTATTTGTTTTGCATCCATCAAAATTTACTGAGTGCATTCCTAATATTTTTTTATCTTCCAAAACTGTAATACCTGTTCGTGTATATGATTGGTCTATTCCTATTACTATTTTACTCACATCTATTCCCTTCCTAAAATATCTTGGTTATGAAACAACCTACGCATTGTCCATACTCTACTAAACCACATAGGTGTAAACCATATTTTTTCAAAATCATCTGGCAACACTGGTTCTGGTTTAATTAATGAGTTGTCATGTATCACATAGCCTGCAAGTCCATGCAAACTTAACTGTATATAACACATATGTACACAAGTTATATCTATGTCTTGTCCTACAAAGTAAACATGATTCTGATAGTTATATTTGTGAAACATTTCTTTGCATGTTTCGCTTGCACTTATAAGTGTTGCCCCTGCCCCACATGCTGGTTCATATATGCTTGCACACCCTTTTTTATGTACTGCTTTTCCAAGTTCTTTTCTATTAATTGAAAGATTAGACATTGCTTCACATACACTGTATGGTGTAAAGAATTGTCCTGCATTTTTGTTAGATATTCGCAACATCATATATAATTCACCTAACAAATCTTGGTTTGGTCTTTCCTCTAACTCTTGTACAATTAATGCAAACATTTGCGGAAAAAGTTTCTGTTCTTTCTTTGAATAACTGTTAATAATGCGTAAGTATTCATTCTCTCGTTTTATATATATGATTTTAAATGGTTCTTCTTTTGCTAATGGTAAAATGCATGTATTTGCTAATGTAATGGCAAATAAAGCCATACAATCACTCCACACAGTATATAGTGATTTGCTGTTGCATAACATTTTAAAACCTTTTTCAAATCTCTTTTTGTAATCTTTATCAACTGTTTTCTTCTTCACGTTTTATTATCCCCTTCTTATAGAGTCTCGCTGTTTGTTTCAATGCTTCAATTTGTTCTTTCGTTTGATATTCAATAACAATATCTTTTATATGTTCTGAAAACCAGTTCTGCTCTACTACATCAACGTAAAACCCATTTGAAACATATGTAGATGCATTATATACTAGATATCTTTTCCATTTTTTAGTTTGTATACTTCCACAATAAAAACAATTAGTTCCATTAAACAAAAAGCTTGTTCCTACTTTTATTTTATTGCAATCGCTACAACCCATTGTTTTTAATTCATTGTCATTTCTAATCCACCACAAATAAATTTGTCATATACTCTTGCATTACATCCATAACGAAAACATCTTGTTCCATTGTTACTATTTTGTGTCCTTGTTTTGTCTAAATAACAACATTCTGCACACATTATCCCTTTAGCCATTCTATACACTTCTCCTTTGTTGTAAATACCGGATATATGTCAGTCTGCATTCCTCTATATCCTGTATCAATGTTTGCATTTTCACACGAAAAGCAATCTATGAATGATTTTACATTTTTCTGTCCTGTCATTACTTTTTCTTTTACAAGATAGTATACTGTTGTATTTTTCCTAACGCTACATTCCCTTACATTACACCGTATCACTACATTGTCTTTGTAGCCTTCACGTTTACTTGCGAATACTACAAATACTGTCTGTTCTGGTTCTAGTTCCAGATAACGCTTTATCATAGTTTTGTCTCCTTTCTGCAAGTTCACACTTTCCATATTTTGTGCATGACTCGCAATCTTTGTTTGCCCGTGTTCTTCCATATTTGCATTTCTTGTTTGTTTGCATTGTTTTTCCTCACATTCCATACAGTCTAAATATGTTACTCTTAATTTGTACGCTTTACAATATTTAGCCATTTATTGTTTTACTCCTTCAACTGTTGTATACTTTGTTTACACTTACATAATAACACAAAAGGGTTGCAAATGCAACCCCTAATTTTACTTTTTCTTTAATTCTTCAAAAACAATCTGTCTTGGCAATACATTATGACAAATATACACACTCGAAAATGGTGGATTTAACGATGGCTTTTGTTCATCAAAATCCTTAAAATACGCAATTCTTTTGTTAAAATACATTATTTCAAATTTATTGTTCTTGAACATTTCAAACCTTTTTTTGCTTTCAAACAGTCCAACAACCCCAACCAACATAGCAAACGGAACATCTAACTTAAAAAGTTTTTCTAACACTTCTGTTTTACGTGAGTACGGTGGATTACTGATAATATAATCAACATTACATTTCTTTAGCTTGAAAAAGTCTTTTCCTTCGCTTAAATGTGTGTGTGACACTTCATGTCCATTCAGTTTCAAAAGGCTTACAAAATTGCTTCGCTCTGTGTCAAACGGACATAATATCTTACTATTCTTTTTTAAATATTTTAACAACGGTTCTATCGCATATGACGGTGTATAAAATTCATCATTTCCACTTCCTGCAATTTTATCCATTTTCATCTTTATTACCTCGCTTTAATTCTTCTTTTATTGTCCTAATCATTGTTGGAACAAACACACTTAACGATATTAGTATAAGTACAATTACCGCTGTACATCCTAATGAAAGTACACATAATACCATAAAGGACAAAATATTTAAAATCATTTCTACCATAAACACCACCCACATATTACACCTTTACAAACTTTTCATTTTTCCATCTCACAACTGTATCAAAATCATAGCTTGCATAACATATATTATAGTCTTTTGCTCCTACCTCTTTATATAATAACGCAAAATAAGGTTTTTCCTTCGTACTAACAAGTTCATCCACAACAATACAAATCATCTCTACATGTATTTTTGGTTTACCTTCTATTTTGTGTCTTTTTGCCATTTCATAATCTGCCATTATATACGCTCCTTTGATTTACCATAGCATACTTCACGCATCGGACATTCCTGCGACCTTTTACTGTCATATCCTGTACACTTGTCACAACGTTTTACCATTTTTCTATTAGTTAACAATCTTTCTTTGTAGTCCTGTATTTGTTCCAATCTATGTATTGCCTGTGATATCTCAGATGGATTGTAATCATATTTATACACTCGGAACTCTTGGTCATTCTTGCTATCACATAAAACAATTCCATGATGTATCCCTGTTAAGTACATATACAACTGGCATTGCTTTCTGCCGGATGCATGATACTTTTGTTTCTTAAATGTAAAGCTGTTTACCGACTTAATCTCTATAATGTAAGGTATCTTTTTTACACTGTCATCATATACGCTTTCAAGCTTATAATCCTCTGGAATAGCACATATAATGTCTGGGGTGTAGGATAAGTCAAACTCTTCTGCAAAACGGCTATAATCGCAATCTAATGGCTCACACAAGCCACCTCTAATAAACAACCTTTGCCACTTCTCATGTATAGCATCACCTTCTGCAAATATACGCTTTAAACCAATGGATGTTTGTTCACCTTGTAACTGTTTATAGAATAAGCTTAACACCTGCTGTCTATAACAAAATTTATCATCGGATGCTATCACAGCACTTGCATGTAATCCTTTTCTTTCTGTAGTCTCTGCACCTCTTGTCATTACGGATTTAAGGAACTTCAATTCATTCGGAATGTCTTTATCCAAATAGAACAAATTGTTTAGCATCTTTTCAATTGCTTCTTCCTCAGATGTTTGAACTTTCACACCTTGCTTTGTTGCATTCTTTTTTATTTCATCCAATATACCCATTATTGCGAAAACCTTTCTATATTCGTTATTACTGATTTTGCATATCCTGTTGTAGAGCAAAACCTTTCAATTGCTTCTGTTTCTGTTTGTGCATATACAAAAAAGTTATGCTCTACATTATCATCTTCATATTGTCTGTAAAATCTTATCACATAAAAATTCATTATTCAAGCATTTCCTTATACTTCTTTTTATGTTCATTCATAATCTCTTTTCTCACATCATCCATATCTGCAAAATCTACAAAACCTCTTTCATAAAACAATGGGATTTCACAACTCTGCATTGGATTGCATACTTTAGATTTTACAACTTTTACTTTCATAATCATTCCAATACGTTCTTTCGCTTCTGTATTAAATGGATTATGGTTAGATATATCTATATAGCTTTTTCTTGCAACCTGTATTCTAAGTGAACAACTATGTTTTAACTTGTGACCGCCAGGTGTTTGTATATTATCGCCGAATGGTAATGCGTTCATTTTGTCACGTATCTGGTTTATGAATATAACTGTAGTTCCTGTTTGTTCTATCACGTCCTCTAACGTTGGCAAATATTTGTCCATAAGACGAGCAACGCCACCGATGCGCATTTCTTGTTCACTATCTGTATTTACTGCTTTTCTAATTTTTTCTATATCATCTTTTGGTTGTAATGATGGTACACTATCTATTACAATAAGTGGTATTCCTTCCTCAGCAAATCTAATTGCCCTGTTGAAAGCTTTTTCTCCATACTGTGCATTATATATTAGCATTTGTTTTGGTCTGTTCCCGAATAACTTTGCTCTATCAGAGTCAAACGTCCGTTCTATCGGGATATTCAAACACATTTCATGTTGTGCACACAACTGATATGCAAGTGTTGTTTTTCCTGCACTTTCTGCACCAAATATTTCAATTGTTCTTCCTTTTGGTACTCCACCGCCTATAATGTTATCTAAATCAACAAGACCAGTACTCCAACGAGGAATTGACAAATCTTTTGTTTTACTCCCAAGACTATACACAGAACCTTTTTCTTTTTTGTCTATCTCATTGCACAATCGCAAAATCCCTTTTTTGTTAAACCCTTTCTTTTCCATTTTATTTTTCCTTTCTATCGTGCCATTAATGTGCTATTATATTTAATAACCCTAGACATATACTTATTTTTGTTGAACTCTAATGCTCCTTGTTCTTCCAGAATGTCAATAACTCTCTGCGTTACTGCCCTACCTTTGCACCTGTCGTAAAAATCGTCGTAATCTCTAAACACACCTTTTTTACGTTCTTGTTCAATTGCTTCTGCGGCTTTTGCTCCAACACCTTTTATAATGCTCAATCCTTGTTGTATAACATCTTCTCCGTCATACTTTCTAAGACTTGTATTAGCCGTATAATTTACGTGTGGCAACATTACTACAGCACCATCTTTTACTGCACATTCACTGTATTTATATACATCACTGTCATTATCCGCAAACTTGATTTTTACTCCCCAAAAGATAGTTGGAAACTTAATCTTGTAAACCATTTGTTTTAAGCTTACTAATGCATAACCTGTGCTGTGACCTTTATTGAACCCATAAATAAGCATACTCGCCCAAATACTGTCTGTCTGCGCTTTTGTAAGTCCTTCTGATTTACAGCCCTTGTAAAAGTCCTTTTTCATTTGTTCAATTATCGGAACATATTCCGGCTTTGTCAGATTCTCCGCTTTCTTCATAATCTTTAGCATATCGAAAGATTGTTGTTCCGTCAGATGTCCTACTTTCTGTGCTACTTCTGTTGTTTGCTCTTGGTACAACATTGTACCATATGTTTCTTTTGTATACTTGTAATATGGTGTTGTTGTGTCCACTTTGCCAGATAACTTATTGTGTGCATATGTTTCATGCATATGTAACTGTAATGGGGCAGGTCTGTTTAACGCATTTACGGCTATAACATCTTCCACACAGTCACAGTGTATCATATCAAGTATCTTTTTAGGTGTACTTTTTTCCATCTGGAATACCCCATCAGTATTACCTTTTCTGAATGATTCTAAGACTTCCTCAGATTCAATGTCTTTTTCTGTTGGTTCATATCCTGTTAATTTTTTCATAGTTAACATTTCTGATTCTGTTTTAAGTCCTAACATATCAAATTTTACACAATTAATATGTTCCAAATCGTCCTTGTCATAACAACTGCTTAATGCTCCTGTTTTTCTGTCTCGCATTATGATACACGTATAATCAGATATGTCTGTACCAACTACTGCCACACCTGCCGCATGTTTTCCTAAGAATCTGACTTTTCCGTACATCTTGCAGAAATGTTTTATAATGTTATCATATGTATCATTATACTCTATTGTTTTATATCCGTCAAGTAATGCTTTCAAATTTAATTCATCATCGAACACGAATGTCCGAATATATGACTTTATCTCTGCAACTGTCTTTTTGTTTTCGTTTCTTTCATAATCATCTATTTCTTTTGTTGTTCTAAGACCACATACACCTGCAAGGTCATTAACTAGATTGTCTATTCCATATTTACCATATGAACATATTTGTATAGCCTTGCCTTTGTATTTGCTGATTACATGGTCTATAACTTCCTGTCTGCGACTTGTTTCAAAGTCTATATCTATATCTGGAAGTTGCTTCTTTTCCTTACGCATAAAACGACTAAAATCAAGCTTGTACTTGATGCTGTCTACATCTGTAATACCTATTGCATAAGCTACCAAACAATTACATACAGAACCACGACCACCTCCAACCGCAATACCTTTGTTTCTCGCCCAATCTGCATATTCTCTTACAATTAAGAAATAATCTGCAAACCCGTGGTAATTAATAACATCAAGTTCATATTTACATCTGTCTATGTACTTTTTGTTATACTTTCCTTTTTCTTTTAACCCTTTTATAACAAGTTTTTGCAACTCTTTTTTACTGGACGCCAAACCTAAATCTGGTAATTCAAGTTCCAATCCATCAAGTATATTGTCTTCCACTTTGTCATATATCTGTTTCATGTTGTCCACAAACATTTCTGCAACCTGTATAGGATTCTCGAACTTGTTTTTATACATCTTTGCAAAACGTTCTACGATATCATATTCACTTGGCATATATCGTTCACCATATGTATTCTTTACATCAAGTGTTGTTTTACCGATTTCATGCATTTTACAATATGTATCAAAATCTTCCCTCCTTCCAAAATGGCTATCAGATGTTAATATACATTTTATTTTGCGCTCCCTTGCAAGATGCATTAATGTATAATCTGTTCTCTCTTGTGTGTGTTTCTTATCAATTTTGTATGGCTGTACCTCCACATACAAATCTTTTCCAAAAATCTCTTTGAATTTGTCTAATAACTTTCCTGCTGTTTTTCTGTTTCCATTTATAATAGCCTGTGACGTTGCAGACGCTATACATGCAGTTGTGCATATAAGACCATCAGAATATTTTTCTAATAACTTAAAATCTACTATCGGCTTATAATAGAATTGTTCTGCGTTCGCTTTTGTCATTATGTGACACAAGTTTTTATATCCCTGTAAATTCTTGACAAACAAGTTTAAATGGTACGATTTCATTTGCGGATTTTCCTTGTTAAACTTTGGTTGAAAATATATTTCACATCCCATTACTGGTTTTATTCCAACTTCATTACAAGCTTGATAATGTTTGATTAATCCACTGATTGAACCATGATTGCTAATTCCTAACGCTTTATATCCTATTTTTTTTGCAATCACTGCTAGTTGTTCTGGTTTTCCAAATCCATCAAACAAACTATATTCGTCATGTCTATGTAAATCGAAAAAGTTTCCCATATTCAGTTTTCCCTTCTTTCGCTGTTCTCTTAGTTCTCTTATATTATAACAAAAGGGTTGAACTATGTCAACCCCTGTTTGAAACTTTATTCTATTCCTAATTCTTTTTTAATTCTTGCAATATCTTTTTCAACCGCTTTAAGTTCCTTGTCAAATGCAGTATTCATGTTCTCTGTAATTCGATACATTTCTCTGCGGATGTCCTGCATTTCATTCCGCATACTCATATCAACCATTGCTTTTTCGGTTGCTTTCTTCTTCGCTTTTTTTAATCCGTCTTTCAAATTCTTTTCTTGTAATGAACATTATTTAATCCTCCCATTCATCTTCTTCGTCTTCATCCCAATCATCAGAATCATTTTCTTCTTCGTCATATTCTTCTAACAGGTCAATATAGTATTCTTTTGCTTTATGCGGCTTACACTTTATATCACGCTCTTTGCAGAGTTTGTAAAGCTCCTGCGGCTTCATGCTTTCATAATCATTTTCCTGTTCTTCTTCGTCTTCCCATTCGTCCTCCTCTTCTTCTGGTTCATTCATTGGAACTTTTGTTTTACTCTTTCCTTTTTTCTTTTTGTTTCTTGGCTTTTCGTCTTCCTCTTCTAAGTCCTCGGAATTATCAGCCGGATAAGCTTTATCAATGCATTTAAGAATAGCTTCATCAGACATTGCATGAACCTTTGTGTTTCTGAATTTCTTTTTATCCAATCCAATTACACTAAATGATTTGCCCTGTCCAGAGCCGTTCTGTTTAATCTCATAATCTCTGTCTGTAAGTGTTCCATATGTTTCATACAAACTCGCAAGCATAGCAACTGGCGAACACTGGTTAACTGCAAACATTAATAATTTAACTTCTTTACTTTCATAGTCATATACAGACCATACGAACATAGAACGTGTTCTTAGATTTTCATCTTCGCAATATTCACACTCACGTCCAAATTCTTCTTGGCATGGTACATTTACACCGAGTGCAAAACTATCATGGAATTTCACTTCCAATCCATCTTCCATGTCAGACAAAAATCTTACACGTACTTTTGTTCCTTCTTTGAAAAACATGAACTTTCCTTTGCTACTTCCACTCTTTGCGATTGCTGACTTAATGTTACCTAACGTAATCTTTCCCATTGTTTATTGTTCTCCTTTACTATTGTTTAAAAATTTGTGTACGGAAATTTGTGAACTTAACAGCACTAAAATCTAACGGGTTTAAAATATAACCTCCAAATTCTATCCAACCTCTAAAATCTCTGTCTGTTAGTGATTTCTTATAGACATCTATGATTTTATCCATTATCTTTTTTGTTCTGTCTGTTACATCTTTACAAATAATATTTAGCAATTCCTTGTCAAACTTATCTTTGTTTTTACTTCTGTCAAATCCTATGATGCTTTCGTATCTATTGCACAAACTTTCATACTCTTCGCTATCCTCATTATACTCCACACCGATTTCATTGTCAACTGTTAATTTTTCTCCGCTTACCTTTTGTATGAACTCTGCTGTCATTCTGCATTTTACTCCTAGTTGCATTTTTCACACTCCTTTCTATAAGCTTTATTTGCCGTTTTAAGTCTTCTTCTGGCATTTCCCCAGTATCTTTTACACATTCTGGATATGGAAAGCGTATAACATCAAAAAAACGCTTTAAATACTCTGTTCCCTTAATACCTTTATCATCATTGTCCAATGCGCTTACAACTGTTGTTACACCTTTGTCTTTTAGTTTTTTTGTTTGTTCATCTGATATGTGCCATCCTAACAATGCACAACAGTTTTTAACATGTCCTCTTGTTCTAAGGCTTAAGTAGTCCATGAATCCTTCACATAAGAACACTACGCTGTTCTCTGCATAGTTTCCACACAAAGTATCGCGCTTTCTGAATCCATCATTGTATAGATACTTTCGTTTCTTTTCCGTCCATTTGTTTGTTGTTCTTCCAACCCACCCCTTAAATTCTCCATTGTCTAATATTGGAAAAACAAATGGGTAGGCTATGTTATAGTTCACTCTGCAATCTGCAATGTTTAAGGCTCTTTTCGTAAAACCTCTATCCTGCATATATTCTAATGTCCTTCGTTCATCATCTGTCCTTATATTGTTCCAATCTACCGACCGTAATCCATAAAAGTAATCGGATGCTTCTATCAATGCCTGCTTGTTACTCTGTCTTCTTTTCTTTCTGTAATGCACATTCAGTTCTTTTACCTCTTTACTCCTTACTATCTTTTCTAACAAGATACAAGCCTGTAAATCATTCAATTCTGGATTGGCAAGTTTTACGAATGTTAACACATCCCCTGTCAATCCACAACCGAAACAGATGAAAGAATTTTCTTCCAGATTAATTCGCATTGATGGATTTATATCATCATGGAATGGGCAAATAATATTGAATGTTGATGTTTGTATTTCTCCGACTAAATTATAATACATCAAAACTTTTGCAAAGTCTTTTCCACTATACTTTCTTGTCATTGTATCACTCTACTGTTCGTCAATCTCTCTTAATGTTATATAAGGCTCACTACACTCAACTTTATAACAGTCTGCAATGTCCTCTTTTGTAATTTCTCCTACTTCATACAGATTATCAATCTTTTCATCCTGCACTTCTTCTGTAACTGTAATATATTTTTTGAACTTCTTTGCATCAACTCCACAAGCTTTCAGATATTTAACAAGTCCATCCATATCACTTATTGTATATGTTTTACTTACAACTTTTTTGAACACTTTTCTGTCAAGTTTCTTTTTCAGTTTGTCAACATTCCAGATGATTTCCTTTTTCCTAATTTTGTTCACTCTCAGATTTACAGGATTTTCATAAAATTCAACTCCGTCTTTTAATCTTATTTCAAATGAACTTTCATTTTTAGGAAGGTTACTAAACATATAATTGCTAATTGCAAGCTGTTCTTTTTTCCGAACCTCATTGTAATACTTCTCGGCTTTTTCTTTTGTTCTTTTTGCAAGTAACAATCTTGCAACCGATTCTTTAATTAATGCTGTTGAATCTTTCATTGATTAAGTCCTTCCCTTTCTCTGTTCTCTGTTTTACAAGAAACTTTTTGATATCCCACGGATATGAACACTCTCTGCCTTTTCCTCTAATGTATAATAACTGTTCAAATCCAAGTTCAAGTTCTGTTCCTAACAGTGTCGAAACTCTTACAAGTTCTCTCTTTCTATTAATACCTACAACTTTTGCTGTTCTAAGCTTTTTATAAATATTACCATCTGCCGCTTCTACATAATGGATGAATGCTACAAAACATCCGACTTCTAATTCGTTGTCGTAAATCTCCTGCTTTTTACGTTTTCCATATTTCGTTTCAAGCTGTTCAATTGTTTCTGCAAAACGGATAAAACCAGTCTCATTTGTTTCTTCCTGTTTATTATCTTTTACAGGTTCTTCTTTTACTTCGTGTTTTAATACTGGTTCATCCCAAACCTCATTATCATCTGCGGCTTCTTCAATCTTTTTGTTGATGTCTTCCTGTTCATCTTCTGACTGTAATAATCTTTCGATTAATTCAGACTTTGTGAACTTATGTCCTTTTCTTTCAAGCTTAAGTCCTCTTTCTCTGGACATCTGTTTTAACTCTGCTACTTTCTTTGTTTCAAGTTCTACTTTCTTCATCTTTGTTTCTCCTTTTGTTTGCTTTGTTTTATTACAATATTATATTAACATATTTGATTTTGTTTGTCAACTACCAATTTAAAATATTTAAAATAAATCCACAAATGATAATTCCTACAATTGGTAATAAAATTGGTGCTGTTGATTTTAAGAAATTTACTACTTTCATTTTTCTATACCTCCAAAAATTTCTTTGTAACATATCTTCTTACAATATGTTTTTCATCTTCGCTTATCTTTCCAACTTCATACATACAATCAATGTAACCATAACACTCTGCCTGTGCTTCTAAAATTGATATTGCCTGTGCTCTGCACTCTTTTATTTTACCTTGTAAATACTGTTCGATTACTTTCATTTATTTCTCCTTTACGCATCCCATGCAACTGTTCCACAACAATTTAACATTTTATAGTGTTCATTTTTCTCCATTTCTTTTCTCAGATTAGAAAGGCGAACATTTAATTCATGGATTCTTTCTGAACAATCTGGAAAATCTTTCACATATCTACCAGAAACAGCACCCATTATATCAGAACATTTATCGTCTGCAAGGTCACGTATTGTTTCTTTTGTTATATGAATCTCTTTTCTGATTCTATCATATTCTTTTTCTGATTCTGAACGTGTATCAATAATCCCACACCTGTCTCTTATACACATCTCCGAGCCCACGAGACCTCTCTACATCTCG
>ENA-OYYW01000494-OYYW01000494.1-human-gut-metagenome-genome-assembly--contig:-NODE-494-length-12272-cov-5.188590_pt1 | contig 12272 bp, 9 predicted proteins | sample MGYA00243254_ERZ653459 | MGnify/ENA primary metagenome ERZ653459 (study PRJEB26926, sample SAMN06164952) | human gut metagenome | biome: ENVO:00009003; feature: ENVO:2100002; material: ENVO:00002003...
TCTCGTGGGCTCGGAGATGTGTATAAGAGACAGGTATAAGCAAGGCAGCGGAGCCGGGTGATGCTTCCGGAAAGCTTAAGGTTGATTATGAATCTATGAGCATCAAAGAGCTTGAGAAGGTTAAGACGCAGGTTGAGAAGAACATGCGTAAGGCAGCAGCAGAGCTTAACTTTGAGGAGGCTGCACAGCTTCGTGACAAGATGATTGAGATTAATAAATATATTTATGAAGGAAAAAAACATGGCTGATAGTAAGTTAAAGAAAGAGATAGAAAGAGGCAGTTACAAGAACTGCATAAGGATAAAGGGCGCAAGAGAGCATAATCTTAAAGGAATAGATGTTGATATTCCAAGAGACAAGCTTGTTGTGCTTACAGGACTTTCAGGTTCGGGAAAGTCGAGTCTTGCATTTGATACAATATATGCGGAAGGTCAGAGAAGATATATGGAATCACTGTCTTCATATGCAAGACAGTTCTTGGGACAGATGGAAAAGCCGGATGTTGACAGTATTGAAGGACTTTCACCGGCTATATCTATAGACCAGAAGTCAACTAACAGAAATCCGCGTTCTACAGTAGGAACTGTTACAGAAATATATGATTATTTCCGACTTCTCTATGCAAGAATTGGTATTCCGCATTGTCCAAAATGTGGACGCCAAATCAACAAACAGACAGTTGACCAGATGGTTGATGTTATTATGGCACTTCCTGAAAGAACTAAGATTCAGATTCTTGCACCTGTTGTCCGTGGACGAAAGGGTGAACATGTAAAGCTATTTGAACAGGCAAAGAAGAGCGGATTTGTGCGTGTTATTGCTGATGGAAGCATGTACGAGCTGACAGACGATATTAAGCTTGATAAGAATAAGAAGCATAATATTGAGATTGTTGTAGACAGACTTTCTGTAAGAGACGGAATCCAGAAACGACTTACAGATTCTATTGAGACAGCTCTTAAGCTTGCCGAAGGTCTTATGACAGTAGATGTTATTGATGGTGAGACACTTAATTTCAGCCAGAGCTTTTCCTGCCCAGACTGTGGTATAAGTATTGATGAGGTTGAGCCAAGAAGCTTTTCGTTCAACAATCCATTTGGCGCATGCCCGGACTGTTTCGGACTTGGTTATACAATGAAGTTTGATGCAGAGCTGCTTATACCGGATGAGAGTCTCAGCATTGATGAAGGTGCTATTGTCGGAATGGGATGGCAGTCATCTAAGGATGAGGGCAGCTTTAGCAGGGCGATTCTTGATGCACTTGCAGAGGAATATGGATTTTCATTAAAGACACCATTCAAGGATTATCCTGATGATATTAAGGATATTATTATCAATGGTACTAAGGGACATTCTGTAAAGGTTAAATATAAAGGCCAGCGCGGAGAGGGTGTATATGATGTCGCATTTGAAGGTCTTATTAAGAATATGGAGAGAAGATACAGAGAGACATATTCTGATAATACTAAGCAGCAGTATGAGGAATTTATGAGAATAAGACCTTGTTCTGCCTGTCACGGACAGAGACTTAAGCCGTCTTCACTTGCTGTTACTATTGCAGATAAGAACATATATGAGATTACTAACATGTCTATTATAAAGCTTCAGGAATTCCTTGAGAATATGAAGCTTTCAGAGAGACAGCTGTTTATTGGTGCAGAGATTCTTAAGGAAATCAAGGCGAGAATTAAGTTCCTTGTAGATGTAGGGCTTGATTATCTGGCACTTTCGCGTGCCACAGGAACTCTGTCAGGCGGTGAAGCGCAGAGAATCAGGCTTGCTACACAGATTGGTTCAGGTCTTGTAGGAGTTGCTTATATTCTTGATGAGCCAAGTATCGGACTTCACCAGAGGGATAATGACAAGCTGCTTGGAACTCTGACACATTTGCGCGATCTTGGTAACTCAGTTATTGTCGTTGAACATGATGAGGATACTATGTTTGCAGCCGATTATATTGTGGATATCGGACCAGGCGCAGGAAGAAATGGTGGAGAAGTTGTCGCAACAGGAACTGCTGCGGACATTATGGCGTGCAAGGACTCACTTACAGGCGCATATCTGTCAGGAAGAATCAAGATACCTGTACCGGCAGAGCGTAGAAAGCCTGCTGGCTGGATTAAGGTAAGAGGCGCAAGGGAGAATAATCTTAAGAATATTGATGTAGATATTCCGCTTGGAGTTGTCACATGCGTAACAGGTGTGTCAGGCTCAGGCAAGAGTTCACTTGTTAATGAGATTCTTTACAAGCACCTTGCAAAGTCGCTTAACAGGGCGAGATGTATTGCAGGCGACCATGATGGAATTGACGGAATAGAGCAGCTTGATAAGGTCATTAATATTGACCAGTCACCAATTGGACGAACACCAAGGTCTAATCCGGCAACCTATACAGGTGTATTTGACATGATAAGAGACCTGTTTGCAACGACTAAGGACGCGAAGGAACGAGGATATACGAAGGGAAGATTCAGCTTTAATGTTAAAGGTGGAAGATGTGAGGCATGCTCCGGTGACGGTATTATCAAGATAGAGATGCATTTCCTGCCGGATGTGTATGTACCTTGTGAAGTCTGCGAGGGTAAGCGTTACAACAGAGAAACTCTTGAAGTAAAATACAAGGATAAGAGCATATATGATGTTCTTGACATGACTATTGAGGATGCAGTTGATTTCTTTGAAAATGTGCCAAGCATAAGAAGAAAGATTGAGACTCTCAACGAGGTTGGCTTGTCTTACGTCAAGCTTGGACAGCCATCAACTGAGCTTTCAGGTGGTGAGGCACAGAGAATCAAGCTTGCAACAGAGCTTTCAAGAAGAAGCACAGGAAAGACTATATATATTCTTGATGAGCCTACAACCGGTCTGCATTTTGCCGATGTCCACAAGCTTGTCAATATCCTTCACAGGCTTGCAGAGGGTGGCAACACTGTAGTTGTTATTGAACATAATCTTGATGTTATTAAGACAGCAGATTATATTATAGATATGGGACCGGAAGGCGGCGACCGCGGTGGAACTGTTATTGCCAAGGGAACACCAGAGGAGATTGTTAAGGTTAAGAAGTCTTATACCGGACAGTATGTTAAGAAGTATCTGGAAGAGAAGTAAGATCAGGAAATGAAGAAACGGATATCTGGGAAATGTATGCAAGGTATGTCGGTTTGATATTTTGGGGAGTTGAATGGAGGCAGTTATGATAAAAGGGATTATCTTTGATATGGACGGAGTTATGATTGATACGGAAAATCAGTCTAATCTTGGCTGGCTGTGGGCAGCTTCCCAGAAAAATGTAGAGATGCCATTATGGCTTATCGACAGTTTTAAAGGTGCACCGGCAAAGCTTAGTCAGAGCTTTTTTGATGATTATTATCATGGAGAGCAGGATTACTGGGAAATGCGGACAATGCGCACAGACCATGTTTACAAAATCAGGGAGACAGAGGAAGTTCCGGTTAAGCCGGGGCTTCATATGCTGCTTGATTATATTAAGGATAATGGACTCAAATGTGCTGTTGCAACTTCAACACAGAAATCAAGTGCTGAAAAGAGTCTTCACAGAATAGGAGCATGGGATTATCTTTCTGGTGTTGTATATGGAGATGAGGTTGAGCATGGAAAGCCTGAGCCGGACATATTCTTAAGGGCAGCAGGCTTTATTGGCTGTGAACCGTCAGAATGTGTAGTCATTGAGGACAGTATTAATGGCATTAAAGCAGGACATGCAGCAGGCATGAAGGTGATTCATATACCTGATACTATTGAGATTAACGATGACATCCGAAGACTGACTTCAGTTGTGTGCCATTCTTTATCTGATGTGCCTGATATTATAGACACATGGAATGAGGGAAAGGTTGCTGATGTTGAAGGTTATTATGAAAATGCCAAGATAAACCGTGTGTATGTTGACAGAGTGCATGTTAAGAAAGCATTTGCAGAATACACAGCAGCTTATAATGCAGATGACCCTAAGATTAAATTAAAAATTGACCACACTTACAGAGTTGCAGCTTTGTGCGAAAGAATTGCAAAGGCAGCTGGAATGTGTGCCTATGATGTTGAGCTGGCATGGTTATCCGGAATGCTTCATGATGTTGGAAGATTTGAACAGATAAAGCGTTATAACACATTTTCAGATGCGGACTCTGTTGACCATGCAAAATTCGGTGCAGACCTGTTGTTCAAAGATGGTCTTATCAGTACTTTTCTTAATGGAATGGTCAAATGTACAGGCTACAAGCCAGGAGCATTAGAGGACCGATATAGTTCTGATGGAGTATTTCTGTATGACAGATTGAATAAATCGGACATGGAAATGCTTGAACTTGCAATAAGGTGTCACAATATGTATAGAATTCCGCAAGGACTTAATCGCCGCGAGCAGGCATTCTGCAATGTGCTTCGTGACGCTGATAAGGTTGATATATTTAAGGTTAATATTGATACTCCACTTGAAGAAATATATAACACTACGACTGAAGAACTGATGAAGAGTGATATTACAGATGAAGTGTTAGAAGCGTTTGATGAGGAACACTGTATACTCAAAGCAATAAGACGCACACCGGCTGATACTGTTATTGGTCATGTATCACTTGCTTATGAGCTTGTGTATGATGAGAGCGTGCGGATTACTGTGGAACAGGGCTATCTTGCAAAGCTTATGCATTTTCATTCTGATAATGAGGAGACCAACAGAAAGATGGCGATGGTCAGAGAGAAGATGGATTCTTATGTAAAGAAGAGAATTGGGGAGAAAGATGCATAGATAAGGATTGTCTGGATGAGAATTAGCAAGATAGGAATTGGGGAGAATTAAGGCTTGTCATAAGTGGCAAGTTTAACTATAATGTATATATAAATACACAAGATTGGAGATTGATCATGGATCAGGAGAAAGTTATTGTCATTGACTTCGGCGGTCAGTACAACCAGCTGGTTGCGCGCCGTGTCCGTGAATGTAATGTATATTGTGAGATCTATTCTTACAAGACAGACCTGGCGCAGATTAAGGCCATGAACCCTAAAGGAATTATCCTTACGGGTGGTCCTAACAGCTGTTATGAAGATGGCGCGCCAACATGTACTAAAGAACTTTTTGAACTTGGTGTACCTGTACTTGGTCTTTGCTATGGCGCACAGCTTATGCAGCATGTGCTTGGTGGCAAGGTTGAGAAGGCACCAGTAAGAGAGTATGGAAAGACAGAAACATTTGTAGATAAGAGCAGCGCTTTATTCTCAGATGTCTCAGAGAAAACTATTGTGTGGATGAGCCATTTTGATTACATCTCACAGATTGCACCAGGATTCAAGATTGTTGCCCATACAGCAGACTGCCCAGTTGCAGCAGCAGAGTGTACAGAGAAGAATCTTTATGCAATCCAGTTCCACCCAGAGGTTCTTCATACTCAGGAAGGAACCAAGATGCTTCACAACTTTGTTCGTGGAGTATGCGGATGTGCCGGAACATGGAAGATGGATGCATTTGTCGAGAATACAATTAAGGAAATCCGCGAGAAGGTTGGCAGTGGCAAGGTTTTACTTGCTCTTTCAGGTGGTGTTGATTCATCTGTTGCAGCCGGACTCCTTTCAAGAGCTATTGGAAAGCAGCTTACATGCGTATTCGTAGATCACGGTCTTCTCCGTAAAGATGAAGGCGATGAAGTTGAGAGCGTATTTGGACCAGAAGGACAGTTCGACCTTAACTTTATAAGAGTTAATGCACAGGAGAGATATTACTCTAAGCTTGCAGGCGTTACAGAGCCAGAAGCTAAGAGAAAGATTATTGGTGAAGAGTTTATCCGTGTATTTGAGGAAGAAGCCAAGAAGATTGGTGCAGTTGACTTCCTTGCACAGGGAACTATATATCCAGACGTTGTAGAAAGCGGACTTGGCGGTGAATCAGCCGTAATCAAGTCTCACCACAATGTAGGAGGACTTCCTGATTTCGTTGACTTCAAGGAAATCATTGAGCCACTCCGCAACCTTTTCAAGGATGAGGTTCGTAAGGCTGGTCTTGAGCTTGGAATACCAGAACATCTTGTATTCCGTCAGCCATTCCCAGGTCCGGGACTTGGAATCAGAATTATCGGCGAGGTAACAGCTGATAAGGTTCGTATCGTTCAGGATGCTGACTTTATCTACCGTTCAGAGGTTGACAAGGCCGTAGCTGAGTACAAGAAAGCTAACGGTAAGGCTCCAGCATGGATGCCAAACCAGTATTTCGCAGCCCTCACTAACATGCGTTCCGTTGGTGTTATGGGTGACGAAAGAACTTACGATTATGCGGTTGCACTTCGTGCAGTCAACACAATTGATTTCATGACAGCAGAGAGCGCAGAGATTCCATTTGAGGTTCTCCAGACAGTCATGAGCAGAATTATAAATGAGGTGCGTGGGGTCAACAGAGTATTCTATGATCTGACTAGTAAACCACCTGGAACGATTGAGTTTGAATAAGAGCCACAAGTCTTGGAACCCGCTAAACAAGCGGCTTCCGAGACTTTTTCTTTTGCTCTGCTACTAATTTGCTACTAATAGCAACTACTCTTTTTTCTATCATTTTCAGTTGGTTGTCATTGACTTTAATAGCAAGAAACCCTGATGACTGCTGGATTTCTTTTATATGATCTTTCTTTGTGGCATCTGGATGATTTTCCCTGATGCGGTATTTGGTGGTACTAACGCAGGTCCAAACTGAGGTCGGATTGTTACATCTGAGCCATTGTCTTGAGTCTGAGGCACTTCACATGTGATACCTGCTGCTTCAAGCAGAGGGTTATCAGATGGTGGTTCAGGTGTTGGCGAATCTGTCGCCTGTAATGATTCCAGACTATGCACAAGCTCCTGCTGTTTATGTGGAAACAGATGAGAGTATGTGTTAAGTGTTGTGGATACTTTCTCGTGTCCGAGCCTGTCTGCTAACATCAGCGCATCACAGCCCTGATTAATAAGTAAGCTGGCGTGCGAATGCCTGATATCGTGGATTCGTATCTTCTTTACACCTGTGTTTTTGCAACCTCTTATCATCTCGTGTGAGAGATATGATTTTGTTACCGGGAACAGCCTTTCATCTGCGTCAAGCATATACCTTGACTGGATATAGTCTGATAGCTCCTGGCAGAGAAAATCCGGAATCGGAATCTTTCGCTTACTTTTTCTTGTCTTAGGTGATGTAAATACATCTTTTCCTTCTATCCGCAGATATGTTCTGTTGATGGATATTGTCTTGTTATCAAAGTCAATATCAGCAAGTGATAGAGCAAGCAGTTCACCTTCTCGCATACCAGTCCAGTACAGGACTTCAAAGCAGATATATGATAATGGCTTATCTTTTACCCCTTCCCTGAAAGCAATATATTCATCATAAGTCCAGTAATCCATTTCCTCTGCTTTAGCCTTTCCAATGGTGCCTGCCTTGCCGCAGGGATTGGTGTTGAGATCATAGAATCGCTTGGCGTAATTGATGATGCTGTTAAGCTCCGTGTTAATCTTCTTCAGATAGGTCTGGGAGTAATTATTCGGCGAACTCATAAGCTTCGCCTGCCATCTTCGTACATCAGAGGCTTTGATTTCATTAATCGGCTTGCTACTGAAGAATGGAAGAATATGCGTCTGTAGTACCGCCTTTTTTGTCAGAAGAGTTGACTGCTTAAGTCTTGCAGCCATATCCTCCATATAAATTTCATAAAGGTTTTGAAATGTCATGTCAGGATTGGCAGACTGCTGTTCCAAAAAGTCCCTTTCAAATCCTAAAGCTTCCTTTTTGGTGGCGAAGCCTCTTTTCCACTTCTGTTTCTTGATTCCCTGCCAGTTCGTGTAATAGAACTTGGCGAACCATTTACCAGTTTTTTCATCTTTGTAAGCTGGCATAAATATCATCTCCTTTTTGTAAAAATTGTTGTGCAATCATCAAAAGGCTATGATATAATCTACTTGTTCAGGGTGATTATAAAGCCTTCGGGTCAATCACTTACATAGCTTCGGTCATTCCTTTTGCGAGAAGGAGTGTGCCGGAGCTTTTTCTTTACTAAAGGTGTAAGCCTGCAATTATTCAGTTTTTGAATCAGCTTCATTATCCAGTCGGGAATCCTTATAATATGCTAACATATCTGATTTCCATGAATCAAACTTTTCTTTTGAAAGCTTTCCTGTCTGAAGCATATTCTTCTTTGCTATCCAGTTTTCCATAAAGAGACAGAAGTCTGCATCATATTTTCCATTGCCTTTGCCATTAACCTTGATCCCGGCAGTCCATTCAGGATTTTCAGGAGGTTTGGTGTTGGTCAGCTCAAATGAAAAATCAGTAAGTTCAGTTATGGCAAAGAGAGCGTTGATTACATCTGACATAGTGTGGAATTCATATGCCGGATATTCAGCGGTCGTATTATCTTTTGGAGTATTAGTAACTTTTGCAAATAAAAGCTCCTGCCATGGAACATTTAATTCATTAGCAATCTGTTTTAAAACATCTATCTTCATTAGTATTTCACCAGACTCATATTTCTGGATAGTGCGTTCTGATTTACCAAGATGCTGTGCAAACTCTTTTTGAGTAATCTTCTGTGCTCTGCGCTGTTTCTGTATTGCCTTCCCGATTTCTTCTGGAGAAGACATAGTGATTTTAATGGAATGAGAATTAGTCATTCTGTCCACCTTCCTTTATATGAAATAGTCCGTTGTAAAGATGCGTATCAGATTGATATTAAATGAAATACGTATCAGTAAGTGACTTATTTATGATTATACGATTACTTTATCATAAACAAAAACGAATTGCAAGTGCGTAAATATAAAAAGTTCTATTGACAAATTCTGAAAAAGGATATTAAGATAAACACGAACTAAAAATACGGAACAAATAAAGAACAGGATAGCTGCTTTGTGAAAACACGTATTTAAAATAACAATTTATGAAAGGAGGAGCTGCATGAAGGGTATAAAGGAAGCATTCATAGATGCAGGCGAGATAAGCCGGATGCTTGGTATCGGGATGACAAAGGCATATGCAATTATAAAGGAATATAATGCAGAGCTTGAGGCAAAAGGTTATTTCACCATGCGGGGCAAATGTCCAAGGAAGTACTTTGAACAGAAAATCTATGGTTACGAAGATTATTACAATCCGGATTATGAGCCGCAGCGTAATCGGATCAAGGTTGCAGAAGAAATGGATTATGAAGCGGCAGTAGGGGATTCTGTGATAAGTGAACAGGATGAAGTGGATATACCGCCTGAAACAAATGAGATGCCGGAAGCGGATATAGATGTAGCAGAAAATGTGATATCGGATGCGAATGAAATGGCAAAAGAGATAACTGAATAGGTGAATCCGGCAAGTGGGGGCGAAAAGTGCCGCCAAAACATGAATATGGGGGCAAAAAGCGCCCCCAAAACCACAAAGTGGGGGCAGAAAGCGCCCCCGCACAAATCAGAGCCGAAAAAGTATGGAGGCAAAAAGTGCCGTCAAAATGCAAAAGTGGGGGCAAAAAGCGCCGTCAAAACAGCAAAGTGACGGCAAAAAGCGCCACCACTCAAATCAGAGTGAAAAAAGTCATGGTGGCGGAAAGTGCCATCAAAATGGAAAAGCGGAGGCGGAAAATGCCACCAAACAAGCAAAGTGATGGCAAAAAGTGCCACCACTTTTAAATCAGATGGAACTTCAACCACCATATCAGTAATCGTGGTGGTACATTAACCACCACATATCATATACAGGGTGCAGGTGCTCCTGCCAAGACAAAAAATGTAAACGCTGATGGCGTTTATATTTTTTCGGGAAAAGGTCCGACCTTTTCCGCATCTTGCAAAACCTATAAGCAGAACTTTTAGAAAGGATGAAAAAAGCAATGGTACAGATAAAAAGAGATTGGTTTGATACAGAATTTGGAAATTACGAAAGGGGAAAAACGTATGGCAGATGGAAAGAGAAGATACAAGTCTGACAGGAAAGATTATAAGATATCGGTGAAGTTGTCAGAGAAAGATATGGATATTCTGAAAGCGGCACTTAAGCGAACAGGAATGACAGCAAGTGCCTATATAAGAGAATTAATTCGGACAGGCGGCAACATTGATACAAGTTATCCAGAGGACAGGGCAAAAATAATTCGTGTTATTGCAGGTATTGCAAATAATATTAATCAGGCGGTAAAGCTTGGCAATTTACAGGGAAGATTGTATTACGGCTATATTGATAAATTGCAGAACAGTCTGGATGATGTAAAGAAAACATTCGGGGAGGTGCTGGAAGTATGGCGATTACAAAGATCTTAAATATAAAAGAGTCAGAAGGTAGAAATCCAGCTTCACACCTAAAGAATGCTTTGGAATATATCCAGAATCCGAATAAGACAGAAGAATGTGTACTGGTGGGCGGTATTAACTGCCTGCCGGATACGGCATTTGAGCAGATGGAAGAGACAAAGAATATATTTCATAAAACAGGTAAAAGGCAGGGCTATCATGTGATTATATCGTTTTCACCGGAGGAAAAAGTAACAGCAGAACAGGCAATGTATGTGCTGGAACACTTTGCAAAGGATGTGCTTGGTGATGATTATGAGGCTGTGTATGCAGTCCATACTGACAGGGAGCATATGCATGGGCATCTGATCTGGAACAGTGTCAGCATGACAATCGGTAAGAAGTATAATTCACCTAAAGGCAATTGGAGGAATCATCTTCAGCCTATTACAAATAAATATTGTGACGAGCTTGGACTTTCTATAATGCCGGCAGAGTACAGCAGAAATCCAAAGAATATCAGCAGGGACAAATGGGAAAAGGAAATGTCAATGAAAGAGATAATTCTCAGGGATGCAAAAATGTGTGCGTATGCAGCCGGAAATGTGGAGCATTTTAAATATCTGATGAAAAGACTTGGATATGTATTCAAGAAAGATGCGTGGATGGAAGTGCAGGCACCGGGATTCCGATATTATCATAGTCTGGCAAAGATGGATGAAATGTTTGCAGAGGATAGGCTTAGACATCATGTAGATATGCCTTGGATGGCAAAGCCTTACTTTTATTCGTCGGATATAAGAGGATTGCATAGGGCGAAACTATCACCATACCAGAAACGATTTTATGCAAAGCTATATAGGCTGAGAATTGTAGAGCAGAAACGATTTGTGGTTGGTGGAGCAAAGTATACGGAAGAATTGAAAAGGTTTCATCAGTTACAGGACGAATATCTGTTACTTGTGAATAATGACATCAAAGATATTGTGGAGCTTGTGAATTTCAGAAATAAGCAGGAAGAAAAAATCCAGCAGATTGAGGACAGACAGCATGAAATATACAGAGAAAGCTCAAGCCGGAAACGGAAGATTAAGACAGAAGCACAATATAAGGATTATCAGATGTGGCATGTGGAAGTGCAGGAAGAACTGGACGAGCTTAAGCAGGAAAAAAAGAAGATAAAGAGACGGATACAGCTTGCTGATGGCATTGTGAGAGAAGATTTGTATACGGCTTATTATGCGATGTCGGGGAATGAGGAGATTGTTGCTGACAGGGATGTTGAGATACCGGGGGTGAAAGATGATATGCTGGTTGAGAGAACTGAGAAAGCGGTTGTTGAGCTGGATATAAGTGTTACAGGAATGAAGTCTGACAATAATCAGAATGAAATAGGCGTACAGAAAGAGCAAACAGGTAGTGTGAGAAAACAGCAGACTGATTTAGATGGCATAGGAATACCAGAGATTCATAATTCGTCTGATGTGAATATGGCAAGAGTTGGCGAAAGTATAACTGATGTAAAAGGTAAAAGTGAATTTGTGGAACCTAAAGAAAAAGAGCCTATGGACAAAGTTGGCTGGATTGTAAGGAGAATATCAGAGCTAGGTGGTTATGAGAATGTCAGTGATATGGTCTCTTCAATGGTCTGGATACACTCATCAGTATGTTTTTGATGTCTTGTCCCCAGAAATGCATAACTGTATAGCCGAGAAATAGAAGCTTTTTATCGGTTTCAAAATCCCGGGAACGATTATGTTCTATTTTTTTGATCCAATAATCTGGATTTTTACCTTTTTCAAGACGGAGTTTTAAGATTTCCCAGTCCTTTCCATGAAAAAATTCACTGTCGCAAAAAATAGCAATTTTGTATTTGGTCAGAACAATATCAGGAGAGCCGGGAAAAGCTTTATAGTTTTTACGGTATAGGTATCCTTTGTGCCACAGAGCTTTCCTTAGTTGGATTTCGATAGAGGTATCTTTGCTGTGGATTTTTTGCATATTTTTAGACCTGTCTCTTATAC
>ENA-OYYW01000497-OYYW01000497.1-human-gut-metagenome-genome-assembly--contig:-NODE-497-length-12253-cov-4.637318_pt1 | contig 12253 bp, 9 predicted proteins | sample MGYA00243254_ERZ653459 | MGnify/ENA primary metagenome ERZ653459 (study PRJEB26926, sample SAMN06164952) | human gut metagenome | biome: ENVO:00009003; feature: ENVO:2100002; material: ENVO:00002003...
GAGGTCTCGTGGGCTCGGAGATGTGTATAAGAGACAGGTGTCGGACAGGGACATATCCAGATACACCTGCTTCGTTTGGAAAATAACGAGAAACTGGAAGGTACGCTGCTTGTCAAGAAGGGACGGCTGCAACGCAAAATCAAGGTCATCACGATCAGGAAGCAGTCTTTCGTGCCTGCATGGGTCGGGACGGAAATATACGGTAATTTAGGGAACGGTGCCAACAAGAACAACCGTGCCCATGTTACGGCCATGTTCACCATACCCGAAAGCTGTCCCAAGGAGCTGTTCCCGATGAATGTGTACCTTTCCGTTGGCGATCTGGATATCCGCAACGCTTCGGGCATGGAACTGCCCGTGGTGCGCGAGGCGGACAATGACTGGTACAGCAGCGGTGAAATCTCTTCCGTCTATCAAGGCAAAGAGCCGGATTACAAATTTGTCTACACGGCCGATGGTCCCGGCGTCCAGCGTGTCTATTTCGAGAACATATTGAATCAGGAAAACGGCTACGAGGGCACGCTCTATATCGAAGCCGAATATTTCGAAACGATGCGGCGCAAGTTCAAATACTCCACCAATCTCGTATCCATCACGGTGCAGGGACTGAACAAATACGATGCCGTAGGCTCGGGCGTACAAGATGAAGTGATATACTATCGTCTGGTTCCACAGAAAAAAGGAGCCAACGTGCAGTTTGACATGCTGCTGGCAGAGAGGTCCGACAATGATCAAGGGACAGGGAACGACAATCCTGCCAATGCGCAAGGCAAAGACGAATTCCTGCTCTACTCGCAATACCTGGATTATTACGAGGACGGTGAGGAACCCGATGCCGGAGTGACTGCATTCGATTGCAAATTCTATCCCGATGAATCGAACAATTGGTGGCAGACCAACAATCCCCAAGGTGGCCGTATGCTGATGTTCAAACCGAGAACTGAAGTTTTGAGCAGCCCGTCGCAAGGTACCGGAAGATATTCCATCTACATGAAGACCAACCGTGCCCGGAGCGCCGAGGTGATCCACATCGCCTCCAACGACAACCGGCTCGGACCGGTATTGCCGGAAGATGCAAACGAGGATAATCCCGGTATATATGGCGGCCGATCATACCGCAGTACGACTTTCGAGCTGGCCAACTACACCCCGTTCCGGTTCGGAGCCCGCGTGAAGTACGGCAACAACGACTGGCAGGGAGAGGCCGACGAGCCTGACCGCACGGTAGCATCCGGTGCCATACCGGCAGACATACCGGAAAAAGTCACCCCGTTGGAATGGACATATCAACCCGACCAGCGGGTGGATATCGGCATCGATGTGACGAGCAAGTCGCAGGCCATGTCGAAGTATTCGAATATGATCGTTGCGAGCGATACGCCCTATTTATGGTTCAATGCCGCGGAAGCGACCTTCCTGCATGCAGAGTACGAACTGCGCTGGGGATCGGCCGAGACGGCGAAGACGCTCTATGAGCAGGCTGTCCGACTTTCGTTCGAGGAGCGGGGAGCATCGGGGGCCGACGCCTATTTGGTCGACGCCACGAAGAAGCCTGCACCCTATACCGATCCGCTGGGCAACTACAGCGCATCTGCCCGGAGCGAAATCACCGTTCCGTGGGAAACGGCGACGGACGGCAGCGATACGGAGGCCGTTCAGGAGCGCAACCTCGAACGCATCATCGTGCAGAAATGGATCGCTATCTTCCCGTTGGGAGTCGAAGCATGGTCGGAACACCGCCGTACGGGGTATCCGAAACTGCTGCCTGTACCTACCGACAAATCGGGAGGTTCCGTCAATGTGGAACAGGGCGCACGCCGTCTGCCTTACCCTGTCGAGGAGTACCAGCAGAACAACGCCAACCTTCAGGCGGCCATTCAAACGCTCGGTGCAGAGCAACAGAACGGCGACCGTTCGGGCGACGTCATGGGAACCCGCGTATGGTGGGATTGCAAACCGTATAACAAGTAATCGCTATGAATATGAAACCAAACCGAATGATACGTTTCCTCGCTTTTTGCGCTGCCGTCGCAACGTTTGCGGCCTGCAACGACTGGACGGAGATGGAAACGGTGGACAGCAAGGTGGAAAAGCCCTGGGAGCAGGATCCGGCACTATGGGCCGAATACACCGCGGCGCTGAGGGCCTATAAACAGTCAGAACATTTCATTGTTTATGCCCGTCTGCACAACTCGCCCGAGAAAGCATCGAGTGAGCAGGATTTCATGCGCTGCCTCCCGGATTCGCTGGACATCGTGACGCTGACCAACGCCGATAACTTCTCGAAGTTCGACGCCGAGGATATGGACGTCATGCGCGAGAAGGGGACGAAAGTACTTTATCAGGTCGATTATGCCGCACGCGCGGAAGAGTTCGCCGATATGCAGGCGCTCGATGCCTATCTGGATCAGGTTGTCGCCGCCGTCGCCGCCAACGGCATGGACGGCTACTCGTTTACGACCAACCCGCTGGCGACGGATGCCACAGCCCGCATCGTCGAGAAACTTGCTGCGGCGAAATCCGAGGGCCAGCTCCTCGTCTTCGAGGGCAACCCGCTGTCGCTTGCGGCCGCCGACCGTCCCAAGGTCGATTTTATTGCCCTCGATACGGAGAAACTCGAAAATGTGCAGGAGGTGAAGCTCCAGGTGCTGAATGCCACGGGGTATGCCGGTATCGCGCCGGAGAAGCTGCTGCTGGCGGCCGAGATCAGCGCACCCCTGCTGGATGAGGATCGCACGGAGTTCGCGGCCGTCGATGAGATGTCGCGCCGCGTCATCGAATTCGGCCCGCTGGGCGGTCTGGCAGCTTACAACATTTCCGGAGATTACTATCATGCGGAGATGAACTACCAGACGATCCGTGGGGCGATCCAGACGTTAAATCCCGCTAAATAGTGAACGCCATGAAAAAATACGGAAAATATCTGATTGCAGCCGTCGCGGGGCTCGTGTTTTTCGCGGCCTGCGATAATTATGAGGCCGACGACCACAAGTTCGGAAACGCCGTTTATCTCGACGTCGCGGAAACGAACGAGGTGCAGCTTACAACCTTCGGCAACAATAAACCGACTTACGACTGCGCCTTGCAGGCGGAGCTGACCTATCCTGCGGGACAGGATGTGGCGGTGACGCTCACGGTCGACCCGTCGCTCGTCGGGACGTACAACGCCCGCTACGGTACGGAGTGGACGATGCTCGATGCCAAATACTATGAGTTGTCGGCCGAGAGTGTCACGATCGCCGCGGGAAAAACAACCTCGGATGTCGTGACCCTGCAATTCAAGGAGCTGATGGGCCAAGGCGAGGAACAGACGGGAGCGCTTCCTATCGACGAAACCTATCTCGTTCCCGTGCGCATCGGCCATGCCTCGATGGACGTGCTTCACGGTTCCGACGTCGCCTATTATGTCGTGAAACGATCCTCGGCCATCACCGTCGCAGCGCAGCTCACCGACAACTGGATCGAGTTCCCGACCCTCGACAAGTATTCGGAAAGCAGCAAGGCTTGGAACGGTCTGACGGCCGTGACCTACGAGGCCCTTATCTACCTCGACGATTTTGCGACGAGCAACGCTACGGGCAGCCCCGTCAACATCTCGTCCATCATGGGTGTCGAGCAGTATCTGCTGCTGCGTATCGGCGACACGAATTTCGAGCGTCAGCAGTTGCAGTTCGACGGATCGGGCGCCGGCTCGTCCTTCGGGAAGATTCCCGGACGCGATGCGACGAAGAACCTCGAAAAGGGGCGCTGGTACCATGTCGCCTGCACATATGACCAAGCGGCGCGTACCGCACGCATCTATGTCGATGGCCAGATTCAGAGCGAAGCGACCGATGTCGGCATCTCGGCGCAGAGCAAGAAGAACCAGATCAATCTGGCCATGCGGGCGCTCTACGACCTGTGGAATACGGCTCCCGACAACGAAAAACCGCAGTACGAGACCGACGACACGGGTTACAACAAGCTGGGCGAGGCTTACCAGTTCTTCCTCGGCCGCTCCTACGACGATTACCGTCCTCTGAACGGCAAGATCGCCGAAGCACGTGTCTGGTCGGTGGCCCGTACGCCCGAACAGATCTGGGACAATATGTACGACATTCAAAACCCGCAGGACGATCCGACGCTTCTTGGCTATTGGAAGTGCAACGATGCCTCGGGCAATACGGTCAAGGACTATTCGATGTACCGCAATGACGGCGTAGCCAAGTACGATATTATCTGGCCGCAGGGCATCGAGATTCCGAAACTTAACGAAAACAACGAGTGATTATGAAGACGATTTTTAGTTTGCAAACGGGAATTGCGACGCTTCTCTGTACGGCGGCACTCGCAGGCCTTATGGCCTGCGACGCCGACACCGTAGAGCAGCAGGGCGGGAAACTTCCCGACAAGGAACCGTTGGAGAATATCTATGGAAGGTTGCGTAGCAGCAGTATGTCCGACGACAAGGTTCGTATTCGGATGACGGAAGGATCCGGGTTCGTAACTTCCAACTTCTATTACCAGTTTTCAAAAGCGCCGGCTTCGGAATTATCCCTCGACGCATGGATCGACGGTTCGTTGCTCGATGGGTGGAACGAGGCGAACGACGAGCAGCGAACGTTGCTGCCCGAAGGCAATTATGATTTTCCTGACGGCAAAACGCTTTCGCTCTCGGCAGAAAATCAGCGTTCTGCACTTAAACGCATCCGCTTCATGGCCGAGAATCTGGCTCCGGGCGAATATTATCTGCCGCTGACGGTGGCTGAAGAGGCCGGAACCGAGGAGCATCAGACAATCAATTATCTCATTTCAATTCGCGCACGACAACTCGGGGAGTACAAGCTCAATGCCGACCAGGTATTTGCCGTATTCTATCTCGACACGGAAAAATACCAGCCGTTGTTGGTGGATGAATACCTCATGTCCAAGCTCGATGCCAATACGTGGGAAAATGCGTGGAGCGAGCGGGAAGACGGCTTGCGGACGATCGGTAACATTGTCAATTTGAACAAGGTGGTATTGGATTACGATGCGGAGACGGGACGCGCCCTGTTGAATCTCGGAAACGACATGCGCTATGTCCTCGACCATATCGACAAATATATCAGGCCCTTGCAGGATAAAGGCCGTAAGGTCTGCATTTGTCTGGAAGGTGGCGGAACAGGGCTCGGATTCTGCAATCTGACCGACGCCCAGATTGTCGATTTCGTAGCCCAGGTGAAGACCGTTATCACGGAATACGCACTCGACGGTGTGAATTTCTGGGATCGCAATGCCGCCTACGGCAAGGAGGGAATGCCCGCCATGAACACGACCTCCTATCCGAAACTCATCAAAGCGATGCGGGAAGCGCTCGGCAATGACAAACTGGTGACGCTGACCGATTACGAAGCCCCCACCGAGTATTTCTGGGATACCGGGGCGACCGGAGGCATCGAAGTCGGGCAATACCTCGATTACGCATGGTCTGGGTATCTGGACAATGAGAAAAATGTTCAGATTGTCGATCCCTGGCATCAGGGGCAGCAATATGTCTCGACGGATCATCCCCGCAAGCCTATTGCCGGCCTCGATCCTGCGAAATACGGATGTATCAATATTCCGTGGTATCCGCAGGGCCCGAACACTATAAATGACTATTTCACCGATATTTTCTTCTGGCGTCAGGCAGGAAACAAGCAGAGCAATATTCTGGTTTTTGAAAGTCTGCGGACGCTTCTTCAGGATAATTTCGAAAGCACTTGGGCTAGCAGCATTCAGGTTGGATATACGTATTTTGCCGACGATGGCGCTTGGATGATCGAGGATACACCTTGGGGCCCCTCCATTATGAGCGATAATGAATATTCATTCGATACATCTCTTTTGGGCAAACTCCCGAATGGTGGTACAGGATATAACAAATGGTTAAAAGACTGGTAAACTTACAGGCATGCCTATTTCGGTCTAAACGACATATTCTTTAACCCTTAAAACTCATTGAATGACAGAAAAAACAAAAACCAAAACCCAAAATAAACCGATTAACCAGTTATTGATCCTTTAAAACTAAAAACGACTATGAAACGTTATTTTGAAATTTTTGCAGCCCTTTTCTTGGGTACTACGATGATGTTCTCGTGCCAGCAGGCCGAGGAGCCGACGATGGATCAGGGCACAGTTCCCCAAACCCGTGCTTACGGCGATACGCCCGTGGTGGCCATCTATGTCGAGACCAACGACACCAACCCGCTCAATGCCGGAGATTACATGCTCTCCAACGGCAAACCCTTTGCCGGTATCGTGGAGCTGTTTGCCTCGAACATCCACAAGCGGACGGTGAACGGAGTGGTAGAGCCTACGCTCTTCCTGAATGACAAGATGACCAACCTGCTCGAAAACGGCGGTTATCAGACTTACGTGAAACCGTTGCAGGACAAGGGCATCAAGGTGCTGCTGACCGTGCTGGGCGACTGGCAGGGCATCGGTGTCGCCAACATGAACGATACCCAGACCACACAGTTCGCCAAGATCCTGGCCCATGCTGTGGAAAAATACGGTCTGGACGGAATCGGATTCGATGATGAGTATGCTAATTATTCGTCTACCAATTCTACTTCGTACAGCGAAATCATCACCAAACTCCACGCGCTGATGCCGGCCGACAAACTCATCACCGTTTTCGACTGGGGGTATACCAACACGCTGAACAGCGAGGCTAAAGCCTGCATCGACTATGCGTATCATGGCTATTTCGGTTCGAGCTTCATGACATCCGGTCTGGTGGACAAAACCCGCTGGTCGCCGGTATCGACGAATCTCGGCTCTGCTCCCAACGCAGCGACGCTGAATTCGCTGGCCAAGCGTGCCAAAGCCCAGGGCTACGGCGCATTCATGTTCTTCAACCTGCGTCGCAGCAGCAACGTTAATCCGCTTAACGGATTCAACGCTACGGCAAGCGGGCTTTACGGTCTGACCGTTACCTGTGAGAACGGCGATCGCCCTCAAGACTGGACTTTTGTATCGTCGGGGTATGAGATCAACATGGACGAAGTGGAATAACTCCGCAAAGAGATATGTGCGAATAGACCGATTTAGGATGGTTATCTGCTTGTAAGCTATAACCAGTTTCCCGACCCGCACATCCTTCGGGGTGTGCGGGTTGTTTTAACTGAAGAAGGGATATAAAAACGTTCCCCCTATCCGAAAGACGAATGGGGAAACAGAAACTACCGCAAATACATTGACCGATTCGAGTCGATATATACCCGTAAGTGACCTTTCAATCTAAAAACTCTCCGTAGCCGGTTTGTGATAGTATTTATTTAATAACGCACGAATTGATGAATTCGTATTCAAATTATATTTAGTTGGAACAATAATAAGTTGAGATAGTATCAACCTATTGACACCTGAAGAATGCTACAACCCGATGAACAGATAGGAGAGCCCGTGCTGTTTTTACACGATTCTCCTATCATCCCGTCCATCTTGTCTTGGTAGCATTTTCAGGTGTCGATGACAGGATTCGACAGCTATTTGCTGTTTTGCAAAGATACGAAAAATTATCCAACAGATACTTTGTGAATACGAAAAATACACATGATTCTGCAATACGGAGATCTGTCTTATGAAAACGCTTATTCATACTCGTATATACGCGTTGCTAACTCAAAATGAATCGAATCCGTCGGAATTAGCCCATGCATACGAAGAGTTTATCGAGACGATGACCGAGATGGTTGCTAATTTCGATAACCGGGATGATATTTTGAGAATACTGTATTACAGCCGGGTTGAATTCGACGTATTGTCCCATCCATCGTTTAATCGATATTCGAACAATGTTTTAAGGACGACGTTCATCTATAAAATCATGTATATTCTGGATTGCGAAATCAATATCGTCAGCAATAGTACGAAATATAGCTCGAACCAAGACTATTCGTTCCCTTTATCCTATCAGGACGGCGAGTTGCTGTGGACAGGGACGCAGCAAGAGCTGCTGGAGCTTGCCGTTGCCCTTCATAAAAACGGGATTATCATGTACGGCAACCGCAAGGCGCGTTTCATCGAGATCGTCCGTGCCTTGTCTTCTACATTCCATATCACGATCAACGATGTCTATGTCAAGAAAACCAGGATGCTTGACCGCAGCACGGCGGTCACACCTTTTCTGGATAAATTGAAAAAAGCCTATGAGCAAGTCGTCGAAAGACACCTGCGATAGAGAGAGCGGAGACCTGTCAAGGACGAGAAAATCAGAAAGTTTTTCTCCGTTTGCAAAATTTCAACAGGTTATTTTTCAGTTGATTATATTTTCATACTTTACAAAAAACTTTTTGATTTTTCCCGAGAGGCATCCGGAAAAGTGTACTTTTCAGTGATTTTGTATTATACATTTGCAGCAGAAAGCGACGCATAGTGCATCGCTGCATTCAAAATCCAAATAACATGAAAAACATCCTTTTAGCCGTTGCAGTCTTCGCTGCCGCATCCGTTTCCTGCAACAAGGAGACCGAAGTCGTACCTTCCCCCAATTCTTTCACCGATGGGGCACGTATCGCACTTACGCTTACCGATGATGCCGCCGACACCCGCTCCTTCTTCGATTCGACAGCCTCGGCCGAGGCATGAGAGTCTTCGTTGTCGTCACTGTCGATTTTCGTCTTCGATAATGCCGACAACTTCGTTATTCGCCGGGATTTAACATCCAGCGAGCTGGCCGCGAAATCGGCGACATTCTCCCTACCTAAATCTCTTGCCAGCACCCCCTGCTCATTCTATGCCATAGCGAACTACGACGCCTCGTCGGCCAAGACCCGCGCAGCCCTTACGGCCCTTGTGGAGAAGTCGGCCGCCGACTATAACGGCACCTTTGCCGAGGTGTCCACCGCAGCCAAACGTTCGGGCGGCTTCGTGATGTCGGGCATGAAATCGCAGACCGTCGGGGCCGTGAACTCCACGACCAATGTCGGCATCACGCTCAAACGCACTGTCGCTAAAGTAGCCCTTCAGACGACCATCGACCCGTCGTTCGCCGACAAATATGCAGGAACGCTTACCATCAACTCGGTAAAACTCTCCAAAGCCGCCTCACAGTCGCTCGTCGTGGCCGGAACGCCGACACCCGGGGCCATGACCTTCAGCCACACGCAGACTCCCGCCACGGCTTCGGGAAAATGCAATGCGCTGTTCTACTGTTTCGAGAATGGAGCTTTGCCCGCGGGCAGCCGCGTTCTGCTGGAAATTAACGCCACATACGATTCGGACGGCAGCACCTCGACTACGGACGACCGCTCGGAGGTGACCTATTCGGTCGAGTTGACGGGTAAGGCCGCGGGCGAGATTCTCAGAAACGGCTACTACCGTGTCGCGGCCAATATCACGGGTCTCGTAGGTCAGGAGTGCGCCGTATCGGTCACCGTCGCCGATTGGGAGACGCCCGTGACGCAGAACGTCGAGCTGGGGGCATAGCCCTCTTGTTTTGGCAGCTCCCGTTCCTCGCGGGCGGGAGCTTTTTTCAATCCCTTTTTCAGATTTTTCCGACTATGAAAAAATATCTGTTGATACTCGCTGCCATCCTGTTGCTGTGGGGCTGCATCGCCGAGGACAGGACAGAATGTACAAATCCCCGCGGTGTCTTTGTCAGCCTGACAGTACGGCCCGAAAGGATGTCCTCCGTAACCCGCACTGCGGATGAAACGGCCATCCGCGACCTGAACCTCTACCTTTACGACGATAACAGCAATGTTGTCCTGCACCGTTACCAGACCTCTGCGACGCTGCGTTTCGAATGCCTGCCGGGCGACTACAGGATACGTATTACAGTTAACATGGGACGCGACTTGGGTGAAAATCCGGCATCGGAAGATTTCACCGTGTCGTATGCCGACGAGTACAATGTATTGCCGATGGCCTATGAGGGCGATATAACGATAATTCCCTCGGCAGACGGGATGCTGACGCTGCCTGCCGTCGAAGTACAACGCTGCGTGTCGAAAATCTCCTATAACATTACCGTTGCTCCGGCCGTTGCCGACATCGAACTGCGTTCCGTGCAGCTTCTTTCCGTACCGCGTTCTGTATCTGTGTTCGATATGGCGGCCGCACCGTCGGATGATCCCGACGACTATACGGATTGTCCGGAGGTGGAACTTTCCGGACAGCAGGCTGCGGGCGACTGCTATCTGTTACCCAATATGCAGGGCATGGTGGCGGCCATTACCGACCAACGGCAGAAGAACCCGGAAAATGCCCCTGCGAATGCCTCGTATCTGCTGATCCGCGCCGTGCGCGGGTCGAAAGTATTGGCTTATTATATTTATCTCGGAGGAAACAACACTTCGGATTTCAACGTCCGGGCGAACGTACATTACCGGTTCAACATCTTGATCCTGGGCGACAGCGAGGTCGATACCCGCATTAGCAGCTATGCCGTCAATGTGCATGATACCTACGAAGAAAACTCGGTCGGCGGATATTGCACCTACAATCCGTTTCAGATGCTCGCTGTGGAGATCGACGGGAGTCCCGCACCCCTGACGCTTCGGGGACGTATCGGTGTCGCGCAGGGCAACGCCGGAGCGTTCTGTCTGAACGGCTCTCCCGTAGGCGAAGGCCGCGACCTTACGCTTCCGGAACAGCCCGGCCCCAATGTCTTCGGCGTGAACTACGCTCCGGGAATCTATACGACGGTCAATTCGCAGGTGGTCTATACCGTCACGGTCGAGGATGATGCGGGATTTGCACAGTCGTTCGACATCGGACACCGCTTCGCCAACCGTCTCGACGTATATATTCACTCCGCGACGGCTGAAAACGGAAACGGTACGGTAACCGTCGCCGGAGCGTTGTATGACGCTGAACCGTCTTTCCTGACGCACGACCGGGTCGTCTTGTGCCATGAAAAGGGATGCACGCTGACAGCCGTACCCGAAGCCGGATACCGCTTCGAGGGATGGTATTCGGCAGCCGACTACAAGACACGGCTTTCGACCTCGGCTTCGTATGCCTACATTCCGACCTCGCCCGAAGCCGCGATCTTCCCGAAATTCACGGTCAATACCCGGCCGCTCGACGACGGGGGCACGGCCAACTGCTATATCGTGCCGGAACTGAATACCTCCTATTCGTTCGACGCTACGACGATGGGCAACGGCCGTGCAACGACGAATATCGTCCCGAAGAGACTTGCGGGAGCCGAGGCGAAAGTCCTCTGGGAAACGGGCACGATCCGAGGCGCGATCGTCGAAAGCGCGGAGCTGACCGGCGACGGACGTATCGTCTTCCGAACCGGCATGACCTGTGGCAACGCCGTGATCGGACTTCTCGACAGCCGCGGGGTATGCATATGGTCGTGGCATATCTGGTCGGTGGATTACGAGATCGAGGCCACGGCCCAGACCTACGCTTCGGGAGCCGTCTTTATGGATCGCAACCTCGGGGCCCTGGCTACGGACTGCACGCAGGCCGCTGCCAAAGGACTCTATTACCAGTGGGGCCGCAAAGATCCGTTTCCGTATCCAGCGCTGGCCACGGACGCCTACACGCAGGCTCCGACCGTCTATGCTCCGGGGTTCGAGTATGCTGAAAGCAATCCCCGAACCTCCGGAACCGAATCGCCTTACGACGTGATGACCCTCGAATGGGCCACGGCACATCCTACGACTTATATGGACGGGGTATTTTACGAGGATTGGGAAGAGTGGGCATCGGTCGCCGACTGGCTCTACGTCCATCACCCGAACCTCTGGGGCAACGTCACGACCGGGAAGAACAATATCAGCCGCACCAGCCATAAATCCATTTACGATCCATGCCCTCCGGGATGGAAAGTGCCCGGTGCCGAGGATTTTGCGGGAATAGAGCGGATAGGCGTATCGGCACCTTATTACGTTACAATCCGCTGTAACAGCACGCAGACGGCGAAAATACCCTTGGGCGGAACATTCTACGAAGGACGTTACGACCGCAACGGGTCGCTCGGAAGGCTCTACACGAACGCTCCGTATTATCTTCATTGGAGAGACTCGACCGGCGTGTTCCATGACGTAGCCTGCACCTCGATCCTATTCGATACGAGTAACTACCCGCCATTCGTCAATACGACGGATTTTTACCGCTATGCTGCCAATCCGGTGCGCTGCATCCGGGAATAAAACCGAATTAACTTTCAACAATGAACAAACAACGAATCATACTGTTCCTGCTGCTGTCGGCGGCCTTGTGGGGTCTGCCCCGCAGGGCTGCGGCGCAGATCTTCGCCGTGAGGGCCAACGCCCTTGCGGCA
>ENA-OYYW01000499-OYYW01000499.1-human-gut-metagenome-genome-assembly--contig:-NODE-499-length-12235-cov-27.171511_pt1 | contig 12235 bp, 19 predicted proteins | sample MGYA00243254_ERZ653459 | MGnify/ENA primary metagenome ERZ653459 (study PRJEB26926, sample SAMN06164952) | human gut metagenome | biome: ENVO:00009003; feature: ENVO:2100002; material: ENVO:00002003...
TCTACACCTAAGCCTTCGTCGGCAGCGTCAGATGTGTATAAGAGACAGGTTTTATATAGAAAAATTGGTAGTGATTTCGGTAATTTTAGTTTATTTGAATATATAGTATTAGCAACTGATTTATTAGAATATGCCACATATGATAGTATAATTTGTCCAGATTATCCTTGTACATCAGAAATTATGTATAACGGTGAGTTTAGTTATTATTTGACCTCCGATTCAACAAATGAAGTAGTAATAGATTCACCAGAAAAATGTTGGGATTATTTAAAAGAAAACTATGACGCAATAGAAGATTAAATTAACCAAAATAGTTGATTTTTTCTTGCATTTTGTTATATAATATAAATATAAAGAAAGGAGATTGAGAATTATGGAACTAATAAAATTTTTAAAAGAAAACGATAATTGGAGAGAATCGCTATCTCAATCTCCTTATTGTTTATCTATAAAAGAAAAAGATAATTACGCAATTTTTAAGTATAATCAATTAGAGAGCGACATGTCATTGAAAATAGTTCAGGAAAGCCGAGGAGTAATTATAGACCTTAATGATTATACTGTTGCCTGTCGTGCTTTTGATAAGTTTTTTAATGTACAAGAACCTCATGCTGCTAAACTAACAAAAAACATAAGAGCATTAGAAAAGGTTGATGGATCAATTATAAAAGTATGGTCTGATAGAAACGGTAATGTGAGAGTTTCTACCAATGGAATGATAGATGCAGCTGATGCAGATATTCTATTGCCTGTTAATAAAATTAAGACTTATCAGGATTTGTTTAATGAAGCACTGAATGAAACTGATATGAAACTCGAAGATTTTAAAAAGTATAGAGATTATACTCTTATCTTTGAATTAGTATCTCCTTTAAACAGAATAGTTGTTCCTTATCAAAACACTGAATTATTCTTTTTAGGGGTTAGAAATAATCAATCTGGACAAGAATGGACTCCATATGATTTTAATGACGAGAACTTAAATAATAACTTTTCTCGTCCAAAATTATACGACATTCAAACAGTAGAACAAGCAATTGATGTAGCAAAAACACTTGGAGCAGATAAAGAAGGTTTTGTTTTAGTAGATGAAAACTTCAATAGAGTGAAAGTAAAGGGTTCTGAATATTTAGCAATGCATTTGTTGAGAAACAACACTTTATCTCAAAGAAGTTTTTTAGAAGCTGTCCTTGAAAATAAACAGGATGATTTAGTAGCTTTTTCCCCTGAATATGAGCCTTTCATACGCAACATAGAGGGAAAGATAGCAGAATATATAAATGATGCTGAGAACGCCTTAAGAATGGCTAATTATGACCTCAATAAAAAAGATTTTGCTTTAGAGGTTTTAAACAATGAATGTATGAAGAAATTTTCTAGTATATTATTTAAGGTGTACGGAGATCGTTCCTATGACTGGAAGAGTAATATTTTTAATATTGCTAATATAAATAAAGTAATGACAATATTAGATCTTTAGAAAGGAGTGTGTCTAATGACGTTAGATGAGAAGAGAAAAAAATTAGAAGAATTGGCTCTAAAACATACCAGCTCTCAGACAGAAGCATATAAAAATAGTATTTACTTACCGTATATAACACTACCAAATGCCAAAGGAAAAGGGACTATGATGGAGGAGTATTTTTATTGGTTGTTTAATGCAGAAGGAATAAAAACACAGTGGATTAGAACTAATGAAAACTATGATTATATAATGGGCAAAAATGAAGTTAAAGTTGAATTAAAAGTAGCAAGTATTGGACATAATAACATTGTTGCCTTTAATCAGTTACATTTTGGTCAAAAAAGGAATGTAGATAAGTTTTTATTGATTATAATTAAGCCAGACGATTGTATTGATATGTTTCTCGTAGATAAGAAGATTTTTGCTAACGAAGTTATTTCATTGCAAAAGCAACATTCATCTGAAAAAAACGAATGTGCAAGACTATGTTTACCTTATGATAAAATGTGCGAACAATTAGAAAACTTTAAAGTAGGCTTAGATACGCTTAGAGAATTATAATATGACAGAAAAACAAATTTATGAATACATAGTGGAACACTGTCCTTATTGTGCATTGTGTGGTTCAACTCAAAATTTACACATTCATCATATATTATACAGAAGCGAAGGGGGACCAACTTCTTTATGGAATTTAATTCGTTTATGTGAGAAATGTCATACGAAAGTTCATTCATCAAAAAGATATTGGCAACCAAAACTAGAAAGATTTTTAAGAACAGTTATTATATATGAATGTAATTATAGTAAAAAAATTATAGAGAAAATATTATCTGTTCCCTATAAATATGAAGATAAAAATTAAAAAAACACTTGACTTTTGGAACAAAAGAGTTTTATAATTATATTGTAAAATAAAAAAAGGAGATGAAAATATGGAATTAGGTTATCAATTAAACAATTCGTTAAACATTTGTAATAACAGACCGCTATTTAGTTCTGTATTTTCAGCATACACAGATATTCTATATAGGCAATGCCATAAGAAAGGGGATAACTCTTAATCTCTTGACTTATGTTTATATATAGGGTAGCCGTGGATGCTTAGTAGTATCTACGGTTTTTTATTGGAATGTAGCTCAGCTGGTAAGAGCAGCTGTCTGTTAAACAGCAGGTCGTGGGTTCGAATCCCACCATTCCAGCCATTTTATTTTACCCCCTTAGTATAATGGATAAAACAAGGGCCTTCTAAGCCCTCGATGAAAGTTCGATTCTTTCAGGGGGTGCCATTATTATTGGAGGAATTATGAATTGCTTACAGTGTGGAACATATACCAATAATCCTAAATTTTGTAGCTCTTCTTGCTCGGCTAAATATAATAATACTAGAAGAAAGAAGAAACAATACTTTTGTAGAGATTGTGGTACATTGCTAGGAGAAGGATATATTTTTAAAGATAGAGTGGTATGTGAAAAATGTAATAAAAGCTATGTTGATTGGTCAACCATAACCTATGGCGATATGTTAAATAGATATAAACAAAACAGAGATGCACATGCTCATATTAGGGATATAGCTCGTAGAGTATATCGTAGGTCAGATAAACCACAAAAATGTATGAATTGTGGTTATGATAAACATTATGAGGTATGTCATATAGATGCTATAGAGAGTTTTGCATTAGATACGCCTATGTCAGTAGTTAATAATATACATAATTTAGTAGGATTATGTCCTAATTGCCATTGGGAACTTGATAATGGACTGCTAGAATGTAAAGATGAATGGCGATAGCCATTATGCCGATATAGTATAATGGTATTACGATGCCATGGTAAGGCTTTAATCTAAGTTCAAATCTTATCAGGGACACCATATCGGATTGTTGGGGAGTTTGGTTACCCCGCCTGCTTTGGGAGCAGGAGAACTCGCAGGTTCAAATCCTGCCAATCCGACCATATAATGCACCCATAGCCAAGTTGGTTAAGGCGGAAGTCTGCAACACTTTGATCGGTAGTTCGAATCTACCTGGGTGCTCCATATTATGGAGGCATAGTCCGTTAAGGAGACGGGGAGGTCTGTAAAACCTTTTGCATTGCACCGAGTGGGATCAATACCCTCGGCCTCCACCATTTTGGATGAGTGATGAAATTGGTAAACATGCAAAGCTCAAACCTTTGTGTCTGAATGATTTGGGAGTTCAAGTCTCCCCTCATCCACCAAAAAATTTTTTAAAAGACTTGTACTTATGTTGCAAAATATTTTATAATTTTTATAGAAAAGAAAGAAAAGAAAATATGGGCGAGTGGTGAAATCGGTAGACACCCGGGACTTAAAATCCCGTGCTTGTAAAAAAGCGTGCGAGTTCAAGTCTCGCCTCGCCCACCAATATGGCTATTAAGGAGATGTTCTTATGTTAAAGAAGTGTCTTATATGTGGTAAAGAATTTGAAACTATTAAGGGTGGAACTGCAAGAAAATATTGTTTTGAGTGCAGTCCAACATATGAACATGGAAATAATATAGAAAGAGGAAGCAGTATAACTGCAATAAGGCATGCAATTAAAAGACAGCTTGTTAAATATAAAGGTGATAAATGTATAAAGTGTGGTTATAATAAATGTATAGGAGCATTACAATTTCATCATAAGGATAGAAATATAAAAGATTTTGATTTAGCTTCTCAATATAATGGCGGACACTTAGATATGGAGGTATTGTATAAAGAAGTTGATAAATGTGATTTACTTTGTGCAAATTGTCACGCAGAAGAACATTTCTACAATTAAATGGCTGCTGAGCTAGTCCGGTAATTCAGCGTCAGACTGAAAATCTGAAGAACCAAGTTCGACTCTTGGAGCAGCCACCATTGAGATTATTATTTGGATACGCAACTCCAAGTCTGTAAGCAATAGCGTATCTATTAGATTAGAATTGGGTTTTGTTTAAAATGGAGTACAAAGCATTACCACATATAAGAATAATGGGGCTTACAGGCGAAGATTCTTATATTTCTAGTCTATACATTTTAAGAAAGTAGGTGTAAAAATGAAATATACACATTATTATAAAGAATTAGGTTTAGAACCAACAGATTTTCCATTTGAGGGATATGAAGATATTTGTGATAGAAATATTCCTGATGAAGAAGGTTTTAGTGGAATCGAGTTTTTCAGTCTTGATTTCTCTTTAGCGGTATATATCTACGGACGTTTAAGATATTTTCAAGATAATTGTTTATATGGACACCCAAGTCATATGACAGAAGAACAATGGAAAGATATCTTGAGTAAGATGATAAAAGCATTTAAGTTATATTGTATCAATGAAGATAGGGATATAATTATTTCTGAACAAGAAAGAAAAGCAAGAAGCAAAAATAGACAAAAACAAATAAACTATGGAATGAGATTGTTTATTAAATATTTCTCTCATCTATGGTATTAAAAATGGAGAGTAAACTCACGAGGAGTGAGGACCGCCTGCTAAGCGGCTCGTACGAATTAATCGTATTTGCTTCGATTGCAATGCTCTCCGCCATATATGGTAGTGTAACTGCAGCGGCCTGCAGCCTTGTCTTGAAAACAAAGGGTACCTAAAAGGGTATGGAGATCGACACTTCACACTATCGCCATTTTTTGTATTATTATACGCCATTATGTACTTATATTTAGAGGTGAAATAATGGGTTACATATATTTAATAACAAATAAAATAAATAATAAAAAATATGTAGGAAAAACTACAAAATCTATTAAAGAAAGATGGGAAGAACATCTCAAAGATAGTAAAAAAGAAAAATGTGAAATAAGACCATTGTATCGTGCTATTAGAAAATACGGATCAGAACATTTTTCTATTAAAGAAATAGAGAGATGTGATGTTGCTACTCTCTCAGAGAAGGAACAGTATTGGATAAAATACTATAATACTTATGAAGATGGATATAATGCTACATTAGGTGGAGATGGCAGCATATTATTAGATTATGATGAAATAATAAAAATATACTTAACTACTCATAATGCATCAGAAGTTGCGAGAGTATTGGGATGTTGTAAGGATTCAGTATATAAAATATTAAAAGCAAATGATATACCAATATATAGTGCAGGAGATGTAACAAAAATAAAAACATCAAAAAGGGTGGCTCAATATGATAAGAATGGTAATTTTATTAAAGAGTATCCTTCCTATAGTGATGCGGAATTAGCAATGGGAAATACACAAAGACATATTTGTGATGTAGCTAACGGTAAGAGAAAATCTGCCTATGGTTTCATCTGGAGATGGATTGATTAAAAGGAGTTGATACTAATGGATTTAGAAAGGCAGATAAAAATAAAGGATAAATATTGTCAGCTTATTATAAATTTAGGTTTTGATTATGATGGTTTTAATACTGTAGATAGTCTAAAAGGTCTAATAGATGAATTAGTATCTTATGCTCGAAAAGCTATTGAATGTGATGACAAGGAAGTTATATATGTAAATGGAAAAGGCGAACGTGATAATATCCTTGGAGAACCAATAGATTAATATAGGGGATTGTCGTAATTGGTAGCCGAGACAGTCTTAGAAACTGTTGCTTCAGAAGCGTGAGGGTTCAAGTCCCTCATCCCCTACCAAAATTTTAAAAAAAATACTTGACTTTAAATAGAAAAATATTATATAATTATATTGTAAAATAAAAAAGAAAGGAAAGTGAGATTATGAATCAAGTAGTATTAATAGGTCGTTTAGTAAAAGACTTTATTCAAAAAGAAGATATGTTTGTATCTAAGATTAGATTAACTAATAATGATGCTAACGAAATTTCTTTTCGAATAACAAATAGTATGTATGAAAATCTTAAACAATTTATCAGAGTTGGCAGTATAATTGGAGTAAAAGGTCATTTAATTGGAAGCAAAAATGGATTAAGACTTATCGCAGATAAGATTACTTTCTTAAACTAATGAAAGTAATATTTAATGATATTCCAAGTATAAAGCTTTCCTATAACCAAAAACTTATTTTGAAAGTTTTAAAAAGTGATTTTAGAGGTAGGGCTTTTGGTCCTCAGATGTTAGATGAAACAGATGACGAGGAGCTAAAAAAACTTACTATAAATCAAATTACTTGGAATATGCTTCGTCTTCGTGAAAATGGGTTAGTAGAAAGTGAAAAGAAATCTTATCAAGGTAGAATTTTAAATGAATATAAAATTACTCCAATAGTCCAATATGAAGCAATAGATATAAAGTAAAAGATAAATACTATTTATATAAGATGCCCTCTGAAGTCTTTGGACTGACAGTGAAAGCTCGGTAGAACTTAGGTAATAGCTATGCCGATAATAGTTCCGATCGAAGTTAAGATGTGTCTTAACATAGGTTGCCCGTAGGGAGAGTGTAGAAAGGCAATGATTTTTAATAATAACGGCTGAACAAAAGACCCCGTTAATATTGGGAGATGGCACCTTTGGTGAGACGTGGCTTCCAACGATAGCCGTTGTTATATACGCAAGAGATTGTATCAAATGCGACCCGTGGTACGACAATTGTCGACAAGCCTTGGTCAACAGGTAGGTAGAAGCTCCTTTATGGCTTCGGATATTATCGTTTCACATAAAAGAAGCGGCGTTGACAGTACGAGGAAAAAGAATTATGGTCTTTTGCATAGGACGTATACTGTGTATTAGTATTATTTACTGTGGTATACAATGGTTTATAATATGGCAGTATGTGACCTTAGTTTTCTTGAGAGGCTAGGTAGATGGTTTCTTTCCCTGCTCGGGACACATAAAAGAGTATCATTCCGCAGGCAGTCGGTTAATACTGTCCATTCTACATTTATTGGTGCGTTGGTCCAACGGTTACGACGCTAGACTGTCAATGGTGGCACCCTGTAAGGGAAACTTTATAGGTGGATTTCGCTAAGTCGGTGAAGTCTAAAAGCTGCAGGAGGTAATTCTGTGGAATATGATAATACCGAGCAAGCACTTATTTCAAATCAAAAGGGACAAATAGGGCAAACGTTCTTTAAATACTTAATGTCATCAAAGAATATTCCTTGTTTTAAGCCACTTGGTAGTTATTTATATGATTATATTATTATATATAATAACACGCCGCTAAGAGTGGAATGTAAAAGCTCTTCAACCTATGAGAATGGAGCCATTACTTTTCCCATAAATCACTCCTCTGGCAGAAAGAATACTTCTCCATATACGAAAGAAGAAGTAGATTTAATTTTCTGTTATAGTATAATTACAAAAGAATATTGCCTGCTTACTTCTGTATTCTTTGAAGAAAAGAAATGTATTTCTATTCGTTCGGGGAATGGTATAGCGGGTAATAAACATAAATATAATTGTTTTAGTGATTTTGATTTTGATAGTGTATGTGTAGAGACTTTACACGAAATACCTAACATTCATAGGATATGGTAAAGATAAAGTCCAGACCCCAAACATATTTATTATGGCAATGAAAATTGTAGGGGTAAAGCACTCTAGCAACAGGAGTTCAACTCTCCTACGCACCGCCATTTGAATATTATGGGAGAGTGGTTCGCCTTTTAAAAGGAACGCAGAGCTTGATGTAGAGCCGTGGCAACTGACAAGGTACGTTAAGTTGTGTATAGTTGCAGCGTTCGTTTAATGGTAGGACCTTACCCTTCCAAGGTAAAGATGCCCGTTCAATTCGGGTACGCTGCTCCAGTAGATATATGCTCTTTTTATAAGAGTTTTATATATGGGAGGTCGTAGTCCCAGCCTATCTTCGGCATTATAATAGAAGGAACGATATATTGGCGACAATATATCTACTGCCTTTTGAGAGTATAAGGGCAACTACGTGGTGGAGATAAGGGAGATTTTATCTTCTCTTATCCTCAAAAACTAATGGCTAAATGGGAAACTTTGGACGAAGTACAAGTCCTTAAAGCCCTATTTATAAGTCCAATCCTACGAAACTTTCGAAGCCGTAGGACATTTATGGCGAGTTGGTGAAGTGGTTTAACACACTAACTATTTCTAATTTTCGCCCAGTGGTGAAGCGGTCTAACACATCTGACTTTCTATCAGACATTCCAGGGTTCAAATCCCTGCTGGGTGACCAATTAGTTTTAAAGAGGTGAATTATGAAACATTGTAATAAATGTAATAGAAATTTGCCAGAAAATAAATTCGGTAAAAATGGTAATGGTAGTCGTTCTATATGTAAAGATTGCCAATGCGAGAGAATTAAACAGGGACAGAGAGAAACACGTGATTATATACAATCACTAAAAATAAAATGTAGTAGATGTGGATATGATAAATGTGTGGAAGCATTAGATTTTCATCATATAAATCCTGAAGAAAAAGATGGTGTATTATCTCGTTATAGTCGTAGAGTTTTCTCTCCCGCAACAAAAGAGTTAATTGACCGAGAAGTAGAAAAATGTGAAGTCTTGTGTGCGAATTGTCATAGGGAAGAACATTCAAAAAGAAATAGTTAGCATTCAGGGGTTCAAATCCCCTACTCGTCACCAATTAGTTTATAGCGGCGCGTCATTCCGGTGAGCTTTGCTCAGTTTGGCTAACTACTGAAACAGTCCGGAGCGTTAAATTTAATAGTTTAAAGTGCATACTAAGTGGTAATCAAGGCTTATGAGGGGTAACCCCATAACTGAATTTTGAAGCGAAAGCGCAGCTCTGGTAACGGACTGTAATTCACGGAGAAAATCTCCTTGACCTAAGGTGCAATATTACTATTAAATATGCCGTTTATCAATAGGGATATAGTTCAATGGTAGAATAACGGTCTCCAAAACCGCTGATGTGGATTCGATTTCTGCTATCCCTGCCAATTACTATTGGGCGGTAGCCAAGCGGTAAGGCACAAGATTTTGACTCTTGCATTCCCCTAGTTCGAATCTAGGTCGCCCAGCCAATTATAAGAAAGTGAGTGGTCTATATGAAATATATATGTCCAATTTGTAATAAAGATTTTTCAACGGAAGAAAAAGTATCTAAACATTTCTTAAAGTGTTGGAAAGATACTAATCCTCACCATAAATCTAAAGATGCCCCTCGTGGCAAAGACGTTGTGACAAGTAAAATGAATAGTGATATGGCAGATTTTTTTACTTCTCTAAAAGGAGATGATAAAGAATGCATGAAGTGATGATCAAGACTCATCTAATAATAACCGACATTCATAACGAATATCATATGGACTGGTGCGGAAGTATTATTGATACAAAACCAAAAATAGTAGATGGTAAGCCTGTTTTTGTTATTCGTGGCAAATCAGGAGCAGTAGAAATAAACACTACCGATGAAAAATATTTAGAAAAAATCGCACAAAAAATGACAGAGCCAAGAGGAAGGGCAGCTGTAACTACTGATAGAGCGAGAATTTATATTAAGCAAATAGATAATAGTGAAAAGTTGATAGGAATTTTAACTCATGATAAAATCAAAACGTTTGCTCCAATGTATGATTCTTTTTATTGTAATGGGGAATAAATAGTATTCGATTGCTATTTGAAATTATCATAATACAAGTCGCAATTATGCGTCAAATAATCAAACAAAAATAAATGGAAACTTATTTTCAAAAGTTGTTAATAGTGTTAAATCACTATTTGCAGTTAATTGCTTAGCATAGTCTAAAACAACCTTCTATATGAGTATCAGTAAGCTGTCAGAAAAAGTATAGTCGTATTAACGTCAAAGACAGATGCTCAGTTAGTTTTCATTGTCGACTAATTGATGTAAACTAATTTTAGATAATGACCAGCCTTATGAGATTTGTTGCAAGGGTATGAGGTTTGGATAGAACGAGTGCAACCGAAACTTGTGAAGTAAGAATGAAATTTGTGATAAATAGAATAGTAAGACTCGGGGGCGGTACCCGAATTCTCCACCAAGAATTTTACGCATTTATGCGTTTATCTATATATTATTTGTAAAAAGACTTGACGAATGCCAGGTCTTTTTTTTATAATTATAATATAAAATAAATAAAAAAAGGGAAGTGATAAAAAAAATGACAGAAAAAAGATATTTACTAACAGAAACAGAATTACTTGAATTGTTGGAAGATAGATATAGGTTAGCAGCTTTAGAAGCAATGGGAGTAGACAATTGGGATGGATACGAATATGCTTTTGAATATTGGAAAGAGGACGAATATAAAGAAGGACTTGCAAATTATGAAGAGTATTAATGAGGAGAACTGATATTATGGGAGTAACTTTTGAAGATTATGATAATTTACTAGCACGATGTGAGCAGGTTAAGGACTTAGATAAAGAGATTGGAGAAATAAAAAAAGAGTGGGATAGGCTAACGGCAAAATTTTTTGAAACATCTACTAAAGAAGAGATTATTGAGGCACTTCAGTCAATATGGACACGCTTAGACAATGAAATGGGAGATCATACAAGAGAAGAACAGTGGAATTCTTTTGTTGCTTATTTATCTTATTGTTCAGACCGTATGAATATAAATAGATGGTGTCGTCTACAGCTTTTGATAGGTAATGCCCAAAGTCATTAAAGGAGGTAATTAATATGTTGAAACCCAAAATTATTAGATGGATGACATATGAAGATCTAGAACAAATACAAAAGGAAATACAAATTGGAGATGCTATGTATGGCTGTACTCCAGAAGTTCATGAGGCTCCTTTTGATGAGTTTCACCAAGATGTTTTAATGCAAGAGATAGTAAAAAATAATTACATAATATGTGGAGATACTCATCAAAATTTTGCAATTCCGATTTTTAACGATGGCTTTTTAATGCTTTCTATGCGTAGATGGGCAGAAGTTATGAATCAAGCATACGGCAACCAACATAATTTTTATATGGCAGCTGTTTGCGATATACAGGAGAAATTACCAAATGAATAATCCTGTCGTATTTTTGGATTATGATGGAGTGATCAATACTCTTGTGATTTATAAAGAACCAGTAAAAGCAAGACGACTATTACAAAAAGACGGATACTATTTTGATTTATGCTACCCTCAAGATGAAAGAGTATCCAATGTTCAAGCAGTCTTATGGCTTGATAAGCTATGTAAAGAATTTACTGCGGATATTGTTATAACTTCAACTTGGCGTAAAGACTACGATCTTGCTTGTAGATGTTTATATAACTCTGGTTTATCAAAAAATATAAGAATAATAGGTGCTACTCCTTGGCTTGACCAATGTCGAGGATCGGAAATTGACGCTTGGTTAAAAGAGCATCCTTGTCCAGCTTTTGTTATATTAGACGACGATAGCGATATGGAACCTTATACAGACCATCTTATTAAAACAGATACTTATGATGGTTTTACCTTTAATTCTTATGTTAAAGCCAAAGAATTACTACGGAAACAATTATCTTTATAATTTTATCAAAAATACTTGCATAAATGTAGGTAAATGTAATATAATTATATTGTAAATAAAAGAAAGGAAAGTGATAAAATGAAAAAGAAATATATAGATGAACAAGGAGTGTGTCCATTCTGCCACAAGTCAAATTTGGCTTATGGCACGGCAGAATTTGAAGATGATATGCTTATGTTTCCCTGGGAATGCAATAATTGTGGAAAAACAGGAGAAGAGTGGTATGATTTAAAGTTTATCGGACATGATGTGTTCATAGAAATAGATAACAAGTATGAAAAATATGAAGTTTCAGCCTTAATTAAAAAAGAAAAAGAAAAGGAGGATACAATATGGAATGGAATGTATCTGTCTCTTATACACATCTCCGAGCCCACGAGACCTCTCTA
>ENA-OYYW01000508-OYYW01000508.1-human-gut-metagenome-genome-assembly--contig:-NODE-508-length-12062-cov-5.557425_pt1 | contig 12062 bp, 10 predicted proteins | sample MGYA00243254_ERZ653459 | MGnify/ENA primary metagenome ERZ653459 (study PRJEB26926, sample SAMN06164952) | human gut metagenome | biome: ENVO:00009003; feature: ENVO:2100002; material: ENVO:00002003...
TTTGTCGGCTTTGTCAATCATACCGCGCCAATTTTGGCTGTTTTTACAAAAGCAAGACAGGGCAAACCGGGAATGTGTGTGTTTTCCCGTGATGTTACAGCCGGGTCACAACGGGAATGACCATGGGGCTGCGCTTGGTGTTTTTGAACAGGTAGCTGCTGACAGCGGACTTGACCGCGCCGCGGAGCTCACCGTCATCCCGGCCGCGCTTGCGGCTGCCGGTGACGCTGTCAGCGGCGTTCATGGCAACGTTTTGCAGCTCCTTCATCAGATCGCCGGATTCCTTCACATAAATGAAGCCACGGGTGATGATCTCAGGCGGGGACAGCAGCGCGCCGTCCTGCGTGGCGATGGGAAGGACCACCACCACCATGCCGTCCTCTGCCAGACGCTTGCGGTCCCGCATGACCACGGCGCCCACGTCGCCCACGCCGGAGCCGTCCACATACACCTCGCCGGCGGGGACGGAGTTGGCGGACAGCTTCATGGACTTGCCGGTGATTTCAATGACGCCGCCGTTATCGGCGATGGCGATGTGATTGCGGTCCATGCCCATCTGCTGAGCCAGCTGGCAGTGGATCTGCAGCATCCGCTGCTCACCGTGGAGCGGGACGAAGAAACGGGGCTTCGTCAGGGCGTGGATGATCTTCAGCTCCTCCTGGCAGGCGTGGCCGGAGACGTGAAGCATATCCGCCCGGTCATAGACCACGGTAGCACCCTTGCGGAACAGCTCATTGATGACACGGCCCACCGTGACTTCGTTGCCGGGAACGGCGGAGGCGGAGAGGATCACCTTGTCGCCGGCGCCAATCTCCACCTGCTTGTGGGTGGAGAAGGCCATGCGGTACAGGGCGCTCATCTCCTCGCCCTGGGAGCCGGTGGTGACGATGACCTGCTGGCTCAGGGGCAGGCCCTTGATGCGGTTGATGTCCATCAGCGTGTTCTTGGGCACCTTCATATAGCCCAGCTCCGTGGAGACCTTCATCATGTTCTCCATGCTGCGGCCGGTGACGGCCACCTTGCGGCCGCAGGCCGCGGCGGCGTCCAGCACCTGCTGGATGCGGTGAACGTTGCTGGCGAAGGTGGTGACGATGATGCGCTTGTCGCAGCCGGTGAACTGCCGCTTGAAGGTGGCGCCCACCGCTTTTTCACTCAGGGTGTAGCCGGGACGCTCCACATTGGTGGAGTCGGCCAGCAGCGCCAGAACGCCCTGCTTGCCCAGCTCGCCGAAGCGGGCCAGATCGATGACCTCGCCGTCGATGGGCGTGGAGTCGATCTTGAAGTCGCCGGTGTGAACGACGGTACCCATCCGGGTGTGGATGGCCAGCGCCGCCGAGTCCGCGATGGAGTGGTTCACATGGATGAACTCCACCTGGAATTTGCCGGCCTTCACGGTTTGACCGGCCTCCACGGTGATGAGCTTCGTAGAGTTCAGAAGGCCGTGCTCCTGCAGCTTCAGCTTGATGAGCCCGGCGGTAAAGCGGGTGCAGTAGATGGGGGTGTTGATCTGCTTGAGAACGTAGGGGATGGCGCCGATGTGGTCCTCGTGTCCGTGGGTGATGAACATACCCCGCAGACGGCTGTGGTTCTTCACCAGATAGCTGACGTCGGGGATGACGCAGTCGATGCCGTACATATCGTCGCCGGGGAAGGCCATGCCGCAGTCCACGATGACGATCTCGCCGCCGTACTCGTAGGCGGTCATGTTCTTGCCGATCTCATTCAGACCGCCCAGAGGGATGATCTTCAGTTTTTCTGCCATAAATATCAAATACTCCTTTGCTTTTGTAAGATACCACACAGCCGCCGGGCGGGAAGATGGCCGCAGCAAAACAAAGGCGGTCCGTCCTCGTGCCGGCCCTGCATCGCCGGAGAGGAGCGGAGTATCGCCCAGCCGCTACTGTGGATGGTGTGTAAGAGGTTGCCCTCTTCTCTATGTGATCGCAGGAATACACTCTGCGAAACAACCAAAAAATGCGCGTATTTTTCTGCGCTTTCCACAAAGTATAGCACACCTTCCATCATTTGTACACCCCCAACTTGTCGACAAGCTCCGACAGGACGCGCACCGCGGCGGAATTTGACCTGTTTTCCCCAAAGCGCCTATTGTCCGCCGGGAAATTTTGTGCTATAATCAATTGCTATATTAAATTGGAGACGTATTCCTATCACCGAGAGGAGGAACGCCTTTTGAGTAAAAAGATCATTCGCGGATTCCGCACCAATATGGCCCTGTACGGCCTGTGCCTTATTGCGTTCGTCATCGTGACCATCCCCTTTGAGCCGCTGCTGGCGCTGGCGGAGGCGGCGGTGGCCGCCGTGGTGCTGCTGGTGGGCAGCCGCCGCAACAAGATGGCGCAGGCCTCCGTGCGGCAGTACATGGACAGGGTGTCCGGCGGCATGGACTCCGCACGCTCCAGCAATATGCTGTATGCGCCGCTGCCCATGCTGGTGTTCGACGCCACCACCGGCGAGGTGCTGTGGAGCAACGATATGTTCCTGCAGCTCACCAGCCAGAAAGAGAAGATCTTTGAGATGCTGGTGGACACGGTGGTGCCGGATTTCAGCTATCGCTGGCTGCTGGACGGCAAGCGGGAGTATCCGGAGCTGTTCCACTGGAACGGACGGATCTACCGGGTGTTCGGCGCGCTGAGCCATCCGGAGGAGATGCAGCGGGATCAGAACCCGTTGGCCACCACCTATTGGATGGATGTCACCGACAGCGAGGAGATGCGCCAGACGCTGGAGCTGACCCGGCCGCTGGTGGCCATCCTTATGGTGGACAACTACGAGGAGCTGATGAAGGCCTGCCCGGAGAGCAAGCGCTCGGCGGTGCTGGCTGCACTGGAGGAGCAGCTGAACGACTGGGCGGCAAATTCCGGCGGGCTGCTGCTGGGCTACGACCGCGACCGGTATCTGTTCGTGTTCGAGGAGAAGGACTACGGCGGCTATACCGAGAAGAAGTTCGACGTGCTGGAGAAGGTGCGGCAGGTGCAGGCCGGCGAGGGCGTATATGCCACGCTGTCCATCGGCGTGGGCCGGGATGAGGACAGCTTTGACCAGCTGTTCAAGAACGCCTCGCTGGCGCTGGAGATGGCGCTCAGCCGCGGCGGCGATCAGGCCGTGGTGAAGGACCGGGTAAACTTCGAGTTCTACGGCGGGCGCAGCAAGTCCACGGAGAAGCGGACAAAGGTGAAGTCCCGGGTCATGGCCAACGCGCTGGGCGAGCTGATCGACGACGCCAAGCAGGTATACGTCATGGGTCACAAGTACGCGGACATGGACTCCGTAGGCGCGGCCATGGGCGTATGCTGCATCGCCCGGAAGCGGGGCAAGAAGTGCCAGATCGTCATTGACACGGAGAATAACGCAGCCCACCCGCTGATCCGGCGGATGCAGGCCCAGCCGGAGTACGCGGGGGTGCTGACCACCGGCGGCGAGGCGTTCCTGAAGTGCCAGCCCGGCACGCTGCTGGTGGTGGTGGACACCAACCGGCCGGAGAGCGTGGAGTCCGAGGAGATGCTGGAGACCTGCAACCGGGTGGCGGTCATCGACCACCACCGCCGGGGCAGCAGCTACATCGAGAAAATGGCGCTGAACTACCACGAGCCCTATGCCTCCTCCGCCAGCGAGCTGGTGGCGGAGCTGATGCAGTATCTGGTGGAGCCGTCCGATGTGCTGAAGTGCGAGGCGGAGGCGCTGCTGGCGGGCATCGTGCTGGATACGAAGAACTTTATCAACCGCACCGGCGGCCGCACCTTCGAGGCGGCGGCCTTCCTGCGGCGGCTGGGGGCGGATACCCAGGACGTGCAGCGTTTGTTCCAGGGGGATCTGCAATCCATGATCGACCGCTACGCCATTATCCGGCAGGCGGAGCTGTACCACGACGATATCGCCGTGGTAGCGCTGGAGGAGGAGTGCGACCGGGTGACGGCCGCCAAGGCCGCCGACGAGCTGCTGACCATCCGGGGCATCAAGGCGTCCTTCGTCCTGTACAAGAAGGGCGACGGCGTGTATATGTCCGCACGGTCGCTGGGCGAGATCAACGTGCAGGTCATTCTGGAGGCGCTGGGCGGCGGCGGCAATTCCACCACGGCCGGCGGACAGGCAAACGACATTTCGGTGGACGAGGCCAGAGAAAAGCTGCTGGCGGCCATCGACCGGTATTTTGAAAACTGACGAAAAGGAGATATGCAACGATGAAGGTCATTCTCAAGCAGGATGTGAAGGGTAAGGGCAAGAAGGGTCAGATGATCGAGGCAGCAGAGGGCTACGCCCGCAATTTCCTGCTGCCCAAGGGTCTGGCGGTGGAGGCCACCCCCGACGCGGTGAACACCATGAATTTGCAGGCCAAGGCCAAGGCCAAGGCGGACGCGGAGGCCAAGGCGGAGGCACTGGCCATCGCCGAGAAGCTCAAGAGCTGTCAGGTAAAGATCGCCGCCAAGGGCGGCGAGGGCGGCAAGCTGTTCGGCGCCGTTACCGGCAAGGAGATCTCCGGCGCGCTGAAGGAGCAGTTCGGTATGGACATCGACGGCAAGAAGCTGGTGCTGGAGCAGCCCATCAAGAGCTTCGGCGGCTATCAGGTCAAGGCCAAGCTGGGCTTTGAGGTCAGCGGCACAGTGTACGTTCTCGTCATCGAGGAGAAGTAACCGTCTACATCACAACGGAAGGGAGGCCCTCATATGGCTGCGGACGAGCTGCTGCTGCGGCAGGCGCCCCATTCACCGCAGGCGGAGCAGGCGGTGCTGGGCTCCATGCTCATCGACCCCGACTGCATCAAGGACGTCATGGACAAGCTGCGGCCGGAGGATTTCTACCTGCGGGCAAACCGCGATATTTTTGAGACCATCTATCATATGTTCGTCTACTCCCGCCCCATTGACGGCGTCACCGTGGCGGGGGAGATGGAGAAAACCGGTGTCTACAACGACAACACGAGGGACTATCTGCTGCAATTGATGGATGTGACGCCCACCAGCGCCAACGTCATGGAGTATGTGCAGATCGTGCTGGACAAGTCGCTGATGCGGCAGGTGGCGTCCGCCGCCGGGAGCATCAGCGCCATGGTGCTGGACGGCGCCGGCGACGCCGGCGATATGCTGGAGGCGGCGGAGCAGAAGGTGTACGCCATCCGCCGCGGCCGCAGCGCCCAGAACATGGTGCCTGTGAGCATGGTGCTGGAGGACGTGATGGCGCATCTGGCGGAGCTGACCGCCAGCGGCGGCAAGACGCTGCCGGGTCTGTCCACGGGGCTTTCCGCCGTGGATGCCAAGATCAACGGCCTGAATAAGTCCGACCTGCTGCTGCTGGCCGCCCGACCCGGCATGGGCAAGACCAGTATGGCGCTGAACGTGGCACTGTCGGCGGCGCGGGAATCCGGCAAGACCGTGGCCATCTTCTCCCTGGAGATGTCCAAAGAGCAGCTGGTGACCCGGCTCATCGCCAGCGAGGGGCTGGTGGAGAACACCCGTCTGGTGACGGGCAACCTGCGGGAGAGCGACTGGCAGCGCATCGCCGAGGCGGCGTCCTCCCTGAGCCGGATGGACATCCGCATCGATGACAACCCGCTGCTGACGGTGGCGGATATGAACGCCAAGTGCCGGCGGCTGGATAACCTGGGACTGGTGGTCATCGACTACCTCCAGCTGATGACCTCCGCCGGCGGAAAGGGCTATTCCGGCGAAAACCGCCAGCAGGCGGTGTCGGATATCAGCCGTATGCTGAAGATCATGGCCAAGGAGCTGCAGGTGCCGGTGCTGTGCCTGAGCCAGCTGAGCCGTGCCAACGAAAAGCGGGACGATAAGCGGCCCATGCTGTCCGACCTCCGCGAGTCCGGCGCTATCGAGCAGGACGCGGATATCGTGCTGTTTCTGTACCGCGACGACTACTACAACAGCGATTCGGAAAAGCGCAACGTGGCCGAGTGCATCGTGGCCAAGAACCGTCACGGTGAGACGGGCAAGGTGGAGCTGCGGTGGATGCCGGAGTATACCGCCTTCGGCACGCTGGAGAACCGCTATGACGATGAGGAGTGAGCCATGGACCTGACGCCGTGGATGGAGCGCTGGCATATGCTGCCCCAACAGGGCGGCATCGTGCTGTGCGGCGTGTCCGGCGGACGGGACTCCGTCTGTCTGTTGGACTATCTGCATAAGCTGGGACAGCAGCGGGGCTTTACCGCTGCGGCGGGACACCTGAACCATCTGATGCGCCCCACCGCCCAGCGGGACGAGGACTTCGTCCGGGCCTTCTGCATGGAGCGGGGCATTCCCTTCTATACGGAGAGCGCCGATGTGTACGGCCTGTGCGATATGTGGGATCTGACGGTGGAGGAGACAGGCCGCCGGGCGCGGTACGACTTTCTCCAGCGGACGGCGGCAGCCATCGGCGCGGAGAAGATCGCCACCGCCCACCACCGGGACGATCTGGCGGAGACGGTGCTTTTGCAGCTGCTGCGCGGCACCGGGCCGCAGGGACTGACCGGCATCCCGCCGGTGCGGGGCAACATCGTGCGGCCGCTGCTGGACACGCCGCGCCGGGACATTGAGCGGTATATCGAGGAAAACGGGCTGACCTACGTTACCGACGAGACCAACCGTGATCTGGCCTACGCCCGGAACCGGCTGCGGCTGGAGATCTGGCCGGAGCTGGAGCGCATCAATCCCTCCGCGTCGGCGCATATTGCGCGGACGGCGGACATCCTGCGGCGGGAGAGCGCCTATCTGGATGAACTGGCGGCGGGATACCTGCCGGAGACGGGTACCGCCGTGTCCTGCGAGGTGCTGCTGACAGCGCCGGAGGCGCTGCGCCCCCGACTGCTGCGGCTGCTGCTGGATCGGCTGGGGACAGGCAAAAAGGATGTGACCGCCGGGCATCTGGCGGCGCTGGAGCAGTTGGCGGCCGGAGAGGGTACGCTGGCGCTGCCCGGCGGCGCTGTGGCGGTATGCCGGAACGGCGTGCTGACGCTGGCGGCGGCGGAGACGCCGCCGGAGGAGACGGCGCTGCGGGAGGGGGAGAACTTCTTCGGCGCGGTGCGGCTTCTGGTGAGCCGGACGCCTGCGGCAGGCGCGTTGGCGCTGCGCTGCGGACGGGAACAGGTGCTGACTGCCCGGTGCTGGCGGCGGGACGACCGGCTGATGCTGCCGGGCAGCCGGGGAGAGCGGAGCGTCAAGCGCCTGCTCTCCGAGCGGGGGATACCCCCCGAGAAACGGGAAACGCTCCCGGTGTTCTGCGTGGACGGCGCTCTCGCCGCCGTGTGGGGCGTGGGCGTGGACAGGAGATTCCTGCCGGAGACCTCCGGCGAGAACCTATATATTATAATGTGAGAGAATTACGGAGGATAGAGCGTATGGCAAAGAGCAATATGGATCAGGATATTTTGAAGATCCTGCTGTCCGAGGAGGAGATCAAGGCCCGTGTACAGGTGTTGGGCGACCAGCTGTATGAGGCGTTCCACGACAAGAACCCCCTTTTCGTGGGTGTTCTGAAGGGATGCTTCATCTTCATGGCGGATCTGGTGCGTGCCGCACAGTTCAAGAGCGAGCTGGAGTTCATCGGCGTGTCCTCCTACCAAAACGGCACCAAGTCCTCCGGCGTGGTGCAGATCACCCGCGACTTGCAGGAGGACATCAACGGCCGGGATGTTATCATCGTGGAGGACATTCTGGATTCCGGCAACACGCTGATGTTTTTGAAGAATTACCTCATGGCCAAGGGCGCAGCGTCCATCACCATCGTCACCCTGCTGGATAAGCCCTCCCGCCGGGAGAAGGCCATCACCGCCGACTACATCGGCTTCGTGGTGCCGGACGAGTTTGTGGTGGGGTACGGCCTGGACTATGCCCAGCAGTACCGCAATATGCCCTACATCGGCGTGCTGAAGCCAGAGGTATACAGCAAGTAACATAATGCGCAGCGTATACGGAACGTATATGCTGTGCGAACGGACAGGCAAGAAAACTGAAGGAGGAGCCACATGGAGAACAAGGGCGGCAAGCGATTGGCGCGTAAGGATACGGACAGGCGGCGGGAGGAGCTGCCGGAGGCGGTGGAAAAGCCTGCGGAAACGGAGGGGGACGCGGTCGGCCCGCAGATGAGCCGCGGCCGCCGGCTGTGGCACGACTACGGGTATCTGGTGGTCACACTGGCGGTGGTATTCGTGCTGTTCCGCGTGCTGCTGCAGCTTGCCTATGTGCCAAGCGGCTCCATGGAGACGACCATCCCCACCAAGTCCCTGCTCGTCGGCTGGCGGCTGCCCTATGTGGTGTCCGATCCGCTGCCGGAGCGGGGGGACATCGTCACGTTTTGGAGTGAGGAGTTGGACCGGGTGCTGGTAAAGCGTGTTATCGGCTTGCCGGGGGAGACGGTCTCCATCAAGGATGGCTTTGTCTACATCAACGGCGAGAAGCTGAACGAGGATTATCTGCCGGTCAGCGGGATCACCCAGAGCGAGAAGACGACCTTTGAGGTGCCGGCGGGACACATCTTTGCGATGGGCGACAACCGCACCGGCTCGCTGGACAGCCGATATTGGAACGATCCGTATATACCGCTGAACCAGATACAGGGTCGTATGCTGCTGGCGGTCTCCATCGGCCCGAAGCAGAGCTGGCAGGGCATCCGGTGGATCGCATAAGGGGGAGAAGCTTTGGAGAGAAGAAGATTTGGCGTCACGGGACTGCTGCTGGTGGTCCTCGTGGTGATTTTTGTGGGGTATCTGTCCGGCAATATGCGGCGCTCCGGCGATATCCCGTACAGCCAGATGCGCGCTATGTTCACGGAGGAGAAGGTGCAGTCCTTCATTGTCAACGGCGAGCGGCTCACCGCCAGCCTGCGGGACGGCACCACCGCCACCTGTGAGCTGTACAGCTTTGAGGCGTTTTACGACGACCTGAACGACTTGGTGGTGCAGCAGAACAAGGCAGGTATCATTGAGGCATACGACTACTACGCCGACCACTCCACCAACTGGGTGCAGGTGCTGCTGCCCTATGTGCTGGGGGTGCTGGGCTTTATCCTGCTGCTGAACCTGATGGGCCGGATGTCCGCCGGCGGCGGGGCGGCCAACGATAAGATGGCGCGCTTCGGCGAGGCGCGGACCCAGAGCCTGCCCACGGGCAGCAAGAAGGTCACGTTCAAGGATGTGGCGGGCGCGGATGAGGAGAAGGAGGAGCTGGAGGAGATCGTCCAGTTCCTGCGGGATCCGGAGAAGTATACGGCGCTGGGCGCGCACATTCCCAAGGGCGTGCTGCTGGTCGGCCCTCCGGGTACCGGTAAGACGCTGCTGGCCAAGGCCGTGGCGGGGGAGGCGGACGTGGCGTATCTGTCCATCTCCGGCTCCGATTTTGTGGAGATGTATGTGGGCGTGGGCGCCAGCCGCGTCCGCGACCTGTTTGAGCAGGCCAAGAAGCAGGCGCCTGCCATCGTGTTTATCGATGAGATCGACGCGGTGTGACGCCAGCGCGGCAGCGGTCTGGGCGGCGGCCACGACGAGCGGGAGCAGACGCTGAACCAGCTGCTGGTGGAGATGGACGGCTTCGCCGTCAACGAGGGCGTTGTGGTGCTGGCCGCCACCAACCGTGTGGATATCCTCGACCCCGCCCTGCTGCGTCCGGGACGGTTCGACCGGCAGGTGTATGTGGGTCTGCCCGACATCAAGGGCCGGGAGGAGATCCTGAAGATCCACGCCAAGGGCAAGCCGCTGGCGGAGGATGTGGAGCTGGGGCAGGTGGCCCGCAGCACCGCGGGCTTTACCGGCGCCGATCTGGAGAACCTGCTGAACGAGGCGGCGCTGCTGGCGGGACGGCGGGATCAGAAGTTCATCACCGAGGATGTGATCCACGAGGCGGTCATCAAGGTCATCGCCGGGCCGGAGAAGCGCAGCCGCGTGATCCCGGAGATCGAGCGGAAGCTGACGGCCTATCATGAGGCGGGTCACGCCGTGGTCATCCACGCGCTGCCCGACCACGACCCGGTGCATCAGATCACCATCGTGCCCCGCGGACAGGCCGGCGGCATGACCATCTTCCTGCCGGAGGAGGATCGTTCCTACCGCTCCAAGGCGTATATGACCGAGCAGATCGTGTCGCTGCTGGGCGGCCGCGCCGCCGAGGAGATGATGCTGGGTGACATCTCCACCGGCGCCTCCAGCGATATCCAGCGCGCCACCGCCATCGCACGGAAGATGGTGGGTACCTACGGTATGTCGGATAAGCTGGGCAACGTGGCGTTCGACGCCGGTACGGACGAGGTGTTCATCGGCAAATCCATGGGACATACCCGCCCCTACTCGGAGAAGACGGCGGCGGAGATGGACGAGGAGATCCGCGCCATGATCGACAGCGCCTACGACCGGTGCAGGGAGATCCTGACGGCGTACCGGCCTCAGCTGGTGGCCGTGGCGGAGTATCTGCTGGTGCATGAGACCATGGACGCAGAGACATTTGAGGCGTGCTTTGCGGACACCGCCGCAAAGGACGGCGAATAAAGGAGTAAACGAGGCCCTGCGGTTTTGCCGCAGGGCCTCGTTTTCGTACCACATGGCAAAGAAGCTGTGAAAGAGCTGTGCGGCTTGGGCAAAATGACGAAACAAATGTCCGCCATGTGAGGACATTTATCGAGATAGACGGCGGCAAATTTACGGAACCTGTGTGTGACGGGGAGACAAAACCAACGGAAAAGCGGGAGAAGTACGACCTTCTGTGTGGAAAACGGCACGATTTTTCGGAGCAAATCACAATTGTAATTGAAAGGGAGTTTCGATAAAATGTGGACATTCTATGAGGCGCCCACTTGGGAGAGGGCCTCGGAGAAAGCTTAGGAGGAAAAAGAAATGAAGAAGTTATTTGCAATGCTTCTGGCGCTGGTCATGGCGCTGACTCTGGTCGCCTGCGGTGAGCAGGGCGGTAACGACCCGCAGGGTGGTGCGACCGGCGATAAGGTCATCAAGATCGGTGTGTTTGAGCCGCAGTCCGGCGATAACGGCGCCGGCGGCAAGCAGGAGATCCTGGGTATGCAGTATGCCAACAAGATGTTCCCCACCGTCACCGTGGGCGGCGAGGAGTATCAGGTCGAGCTGGTGTATGCCGACAACGCATCGTCCAACGATAAGGCGCCCACCGCCGCACAGACTCTGATCTCTCAGGGTGTGTCCGTGGTGCTTGGCTCCTACGGCTCCGGCGTGTCCATCGCCGCCGGTGATACCTTCTCCGCAGCGCAGGTGCCGGCCATCGGCGTGACCTGCACCAACCCGCAGGTGACCTCCGACTGCGATGCGTATTTCCGCATTTGCTTCCTGGATCCGTTCCAGGGTACGGTCCTGGCCAACTACGCCAAGAACGAGCTGAAGGCTACCAAGGCGTACTGCCTGGCCAAGCAGGGCGACGACTACTCCGGCGGCCTGGCCAACTACTTCATCAAGGCCTTCGGCCAGGAGAACTGTGTCTATGAACAGTTCCCCGAGGGTACGTCCGACTTCTCCACCTACATCACCAACGCCCAGCAGCAGGGCTGCAACGTGTTCTTCTCCCCCGTGTCTCTGGAGGCTGCGGCACAGATCATCGCCAAGGCGGAGACCCAGAATCTGGGTATGCCCATTCTGGCCGGTGATACATGGGACTCCAACGTGGTGCTGGAGGCTGCCAAGGGTACCAAGCTGGATATCTGTGTTACCACCTTCTATCAGGAGGGCGTGAACGCGGACTTCGACGCGGCAATCAAGGCGTGGATCGACAGTGACGCCACCGCCAAGACCAACAACGGCGGCGACAACAAGCTGTCTGCCGTGACCGTCATGGGCTATGACGCCTACTGCGTGGCGCTGGAGGCCATCAAGGCCGCCGACTCCGCCGACCCCGCTGCGGTTTTGGCCGCCCTGCCCAACGTGGCCTGCGAGGGCATCACCGGCAGCATCTCCTTCAATGACATTGGCGATGCCAACCGTGACAGCGCCGTGGTCAAGAAGTGCAATACCGAGACGGCTGACTGGGACTTCGTCACCGTGGCAAAGGTAAGCTGAGGAACAGACGATTTCATGTAAGTGATACAGCGCCTGTCTCTTATAC
>ENA-OYYW01000511-OYYW01000511.1-human-gut-metagenome-genome-assembly--contig:-NODE-511-length-12044-cov-10.119860_pt1 | contig 12044 bp, 10 predicted proteins | sample MGYA00243254_ERZ653459 | MGnify/ENA primary metagenome ERZ653459 (study PRJEB26926, sample SAMN06164952) | human gut metagenome | biome: ENVO:00009003; feature: ENVO:2100002; material: ENVO:00002003...
GAGACGCCACATCCACCAGCGGATGTGGTTTCTTCTTCAGCCAAAATCAATTTTTCATATTTGAACAGAACAGCCGTGGACTGTCCCAGTTTTTCTTCCATAGCAAGACCTCGGGTTACAAATTTCTAAATGGGTAAACTTCTTTATTTTATTATATCACATCATCTGTTTTCTTTGGAAGAGAGATTTGCTCCTCAGCCAAATTTGTGATGTGGATTTTTCCCTTTCTCTTTCCTGTCCCGGCATACTCCAGCAGTTCTCTGGCATTGCTGGCCGGATGCCGCACATAGGCGATGAGAAAATCGCTGCGCTCCACCATATATCGGTTTGCGCGGACGATGGCAAGCCGTTTGGGGACCGTTTCCAGATTCGGCGGATAGAACAGGGCGTCGAACGCCTTTGGCAGATCCACCTTTCTGTTGACTGGGTAATATGGGGTCATCAGCATCAGCGTAATATCCGGGTGCGCTCGCTTGGCCTGCGACAGTGCCCGGATCACCAGACGGTCGAAGTTGCCATACCGCCCCACCACAAATTCAGATACGCCATATTCCGTGATATGGCGCTCTATGGTTTCAAGCAGGGTTGGGTACACCCGATCTGGTGTCTCCCTATGCCCTATAAAGAAGCAGCTTCCCATCTGACAGCCCTCATACACAGTCGCAGTCATATTTTATTGATTGTGATTCATAATAGAAATATAAAGCTCGCGCCCATTTTAATAATTATATCACTAATTATTCGTTGTGTGAAGCGAAAGTTGATGATTTAAGTGCGAACCCGCGACGCTCCCTTATATTAAAATAATAAGTAGAGATTGGAGGGAGAGGATCATGGACGATAACCGCCGCTATGAAGCGTTTGTGCGGAACCGCATCACAGAGCTGCGGGAACAGAAGGGCGTTTCTGAGCATCGGATGAGCCTGGAGCTTGGAAAGAGCGGCTCCTACATCAGAAGCATCACCAATGGAATTTCTATGCCCTCTCTCCGGGAGCTGTTCAACATCATGGAATACTTTGATTTGACGCCAACTCTTTTCTTTGCTCCTATGGACGATCCGGATTCCCTGCGTGGGATCATAGGCAAGAAGCTGCTTGCCCTGCCGGATGAAGACTTGGAGAAAGTAGCTGTTTTTCTGGACTGGATCAGAAAATAACCGCTCCTACTGGCGTTTGACATGAAAAATATGCCGCTCAGTCAGTTTCTGATAGTTTCTGACATGGGCGGTTTCTTTTTTGCGCTCTTGGGGGAAAGAACTTCCGGCTATTGAAATTTCAAGCTCTTTCCACTAAAATGGAATTCATCGTCTGTTACCAACCGTTCCAATTACAAAGCGAGGTAGGAAAAAATGAACCAAAAAGAAATCAATGAGCTGCGGCGCCGTTTTCGCCCGGAAAAAAGCGCCATCAGCCGTGTTTATGGATGCTATGTCAACAGCAGTAAAGAGATCGTTTCCGATCTGGACGAATCCCTGGGCATGATGCCGCAGGAGGAGTCCGAGAAGTATTTGAGCCTTTTGAAGAAGGGACTGTCCGGCTCTCTTGGGAAAAACCTCATTGATATCGTATTCTCCACTCAGCAGGTAGTGGACAGTGAGGAACACCGCCTGCTCACCACACTGCGGGATTCCCAGCTTAAGGACAACGAGGCCCGCCAGACCTTTTACCGCAAGGTGATCAATAGTCTGGACATGGGGGACAGCAGTTACCTGCTGCTCCTGGCCTGTGACAGCTACGATGTCCCCCATCGGGGCAAGGATGATTCCCTGCAAGCGGATGCCTCGGATGAGGTGTTCACCTACATCGTCTGTGTGGTGTGCCCCATCAAGGAGGGCAAGGTAGAGTTGGGATATTTTCCCGGTGACAATGAATTCCACTGTGCTGCCGGGCAAACCGTCGCTCCTCCTGAGCTGGGTTTTCTGTTCCCGGCATTCGATGACCGGGCAGCAAATATCTATAACGCTCTCTTTTACAGCAGGAAGGCCAATGAAATTCACCAGGAGTTCATTGACGCGATCTTCCATGTGGAAGCGCCGATGTCTGCCGTTGAGCAGAAGGAAGCATTCCAGTCAGCTCTGAGCGATGCGTTTGACTGCAGTCTGGAAGTGATGCAGACTGTTCATGAACAGCTGCGTGAGAAAATCAAGGAGCACAGGGAGAGCAGGAGTTCGGAACCTCTGGAGATGAGTGCCTCAGAAATAGGGCAAATCCTTCAAAGCTGCGGGATTGCGGATGAACAGGTGGCAGCATTCCAGGAAAACTGCGGCGAGCAGTTTGGTTCGGGGGTTGTCCTGAATCCGGCAAACCTGATCGACAGCAGCCGCTTTGAGATCAAGACACCTGAGATCACCATTTCTGCTGATCCAGAGTATAGTTACCTGGTGGAAACTCAAATTATCAACGGGCGCAAGTACCTCCTAATCCCTACTGAAGATGGCGTGGAGGTCAACGGTTTTGCTGTCAGCATTACAGCTGCACAGAAAGACGATTAAATTTCAAAAGCCGGACACAACGCAAGGCGGTATAACCTTTAAGGCCAGATATTGTTTGTTATTTTCTGTCTTAAATAAAATCCTTAGAGTGGGCGCTTCTGGTTGGTTCATTATGAACCGGGACTCGGTTCACATGATATGTAGACCCTCCCCTTGGCGGGAGGGTCTGCTTTTTACAGGCTATCTCACCAGACGGTTTCTTGCTTCCAGTGCTGATGCGCAGTCATGGCCTGTCAAATACTGTGCCGCATCCAGCCATTCCTGTTCGCTGCATGCACCTAAAGGGATCGCGGCAGTGAGCCTGTGCAGCCGTTCACTTTGCTGGAACAGCCGAAGATCAGAAAGAATTCCGCATCCCATTTGATAAGCCAAATAATCCAGTAGATCGATCTCAACCAGCATTGGACACCTCCGTCATACCACATGATACAGATTGGAAGTAAGACTCCCATTCTCCCGCCAGCGTGGGTCCTTTTGCAGCAGACCAGCCCTGCAGAGATCATCCAGTGCCCGCTTGACCGTAGAGCGGGAAAGCCCCAACTCCAGAGCAATGGTTCTGATGGCCGGCCAGCAGCGTCCCTCGCTGTCTGCCCGATCCTTGAGGTACATATAGACGCTCTTGGCTCTGTGGCTTAGATTGGAATTGTAGATATTTCTAAAGCTGTTCATTCTGTTTCCCTCCGTCAAGGCCGAAATACCGTTTTGCGGGAATCCGGTGCGGCCTGAATTCCCTGAGCCATACCGCCAGCGGATGTGCCGCCTCCCTGCGGCTGCTCACTATCCATTACAATCGTCCCATAGTGGCGGCGGATGATGGACTCCTCCAACTCCTGTTTGTCAGCATAGGCAACGAACCGCTGGGCCTTCTCCGGTACTTCATAGGGCATGCCGAACCGGATGCCCCAGTCAAGGAACAGCCGCAGTTTGACCTTCATTGGGTGGACGCCGGTCTTGGCCACAATAAAGCTGCCCTTGGGCATGGACTTAAGTTCATCCGGGGTCATGAGGGGACGCTCCATCATCTGGAGGGACTGGCTGGGATCGTTTTTTCCGCGGGAGATACTGCCGCTCATCACCGTCCGGCTGCCCAAAGATTTGGACAGTTCCACCGCGGTCTGACTGGCCGGGGCGAAGCCGCCGTAAAGGTTGACCTGGCAGTTGTCCACGATGATCTCAGAGCCCTCTTTTCCATAGTTTTTCTGCAGCTGTCCCGTAATGCTCTGGACGATAGGCACCAGCATGAGTCCTCTGGACCGGGAGGCGGAAAACATCAGTTCCAGCGACTGAATGGGCGGGCAGGTGCCCAACTCGTCCGCGAAGAAGACCACCCGGTTCTTGAGCCGGCCGCCGTTCTCGTCAGCCACAGTGAGGATCTCCCGATACAGGTTTTGGAGGATCAGGCTGACCATAAAATACTTGGTCTGGTCCTCCTCGGGCAGTACGATAAAGATGGCGGATTTCTCATTGCAAAACTTCTCCGCGTCAATGGCGGTGTCAAAGCAGAGGATCTGCTCCATCTCCGAGTCGAGGAAGGCGTTTAGGCGGGACAGTACCGTTGAGATCACGGAGGCCATGGCCTGCTCCGCCGTGTTGAGGGCGGACCCGGCAAACCAGCGGGCCTTATGATTAGGCGGGAGCTTTTCCAGCAGAAGCTGGAACTGATTCTTTCCCTTCACCCGGCTGGGAGCCAGCAGTTCCTGCACCAGCTTGAACACCGACACGATGTGGCGCTTTTCAATGGGATTGCCGTCCGCGTCCTCGGTGGGCAGATACTCGGCCACCAGCAAGAACATGGCAGTCAGCAGGCCCTCGGCGGAATCGTAGAAAAAAGCATTCTGCCCATACTGGGCGCTGTCGCCGCCGCTGGTGTTGATGAGGGTCTTGGCGAGGATCTTGGAGTATTTCTCCGCCTTAGCCTTTGCTGCCAGGTTTTTGGGGTCGGCCTTATAGATATCCATGTACTTGTTGATCAGATGAAGCAGGTTGTTGCCGTCCGAGCGGGTGGGATTACGCAGATCCAACACGGCGATTTGGTATCCGTAGCAGTCCTTGGCAATACCGGCATAATTGCGGAACAGGTCGCCCTTGGTATCCGTGCAGAGGAAGGACATCCCGCTGGCGAGGGCATATTCGATGTTGGGGTACAAAAAGAACGCGGTCTTTCCGGCGCCGCTGGCGGCGGTGACCATGGCGTGGATGTCATCGGTGTCCACCAGAGCTGTAACATGGTCTTTGGGCCCTTCGCAGCCAAGGACAAGGCCCTGCTTTTCCGGCAGATGCTCTCCCTTGCGCCACAGCTCTGGTTCAAAAGGGACATGGGCATAGGTCTGCCGAATCTCCTGTTTGGTAGCCCAGCGTGCGGTTCCGTGCTGGCCGTCGCCCACAGTCTTGGATTTGATTCCGTCAAGGGTATAGTAATGGGAGAGAAACGCGAGGCCGCCGATCACGAGAAACATGATGGCGCCTACCACGATAAGTGTTATAACTTGCGTTGGCACATGATCCTCCTTTTGATATCTACGCCTTAATATCAGAAGGGGATGTTCAGTTTTCGCTTTGTCTGCTATAATAAATTGGTATGAGGTGATTGCTTTGATTTGCGCATGTGACCATTGCTACTATCTGTTTGAGACGCCGGAACTGCCAGAGCAATGCCCGGACTGTGGGAAGCAGGCAACCCGGCCAGCCAATAAGCAGGAGCGGGCAGAATATCTCAGCAGACAAACAAGCATCCAGGAAGAAGCGGAGGAGTGGGACTGAGCCATTCCTCCGCTTTGCTGTTTCAGGCTTAGGCCATCACTGGCTCAGCTTCCCTCTGGGTCTTTTCCTCTTTCTGCCGCCGTTTGATCTCGTCGGCCTCGTACTTGACCGGCACCTTGGCACAGGAGATGGCCAGCTCCAGCCATGCGCTGGCCACCTCTTTTTTCTCTGCCTGGGTACGGATACCCTGGCACTTGTTCTTGGCCAATACGCTTTGGAATTGCATGGCGATCTCGTCCGCCCGGTTCTTGAGGATACCCCGGTTCTGATGAGGCAGGATGTGGCTTTCTAAAAACCGGACACCCTGCTCAGTGGTCAGCGCGGTACCCATCTGTTTGCACTCCCGCAGCACCACCGAGAGGGCCAGCGCCGCCATCGTTTCCATGCGCTCCATCGCCTGGTCAAAGTGTCCCCAATGGAGGTCGTTCCGGTACCGCAGGAGCAATCCGGGGAACTGATAAACCGCCCGATCCGGCCGAACTTCCTTGCACCTGGCTCCGATTCGCCGGCAGACAAGCCCCGCCACCGCAAACTGCGGATGATCCTCGGCGGGCTGGGCCTCCAGTCCATGCCGCGCTTTCAGATCCTCATCCCAGTCTTTATATTCGGATTGCAGCGGGGCAATTTGAGAATAGCCATGCTCTCGGAGAACTTCTGAGAGCCGGCCGACGGCCTCGATTCCGGCGGCATCATGATCCAGGCAAAGGATGGCTTTCCGCAGATTTGGATTTTTCTCCAGCATCCACAGCATAGCATGTTCCGCCGTACCACAGAGAGCCACATAGCTGTGCTGCTGCCAGCCGTCCGGGTACAGGGTGAGAAAGGCAAGCAGATCGATGGGGGCCTCGAATACATAGAGGCGGTCGCTGGTACCGACCCAGTGGAAACTGCACCGGGGATCACTGCCCTCTATGTTGCCCCGGTAGCTTTTGCCTTGGGTATAGAGCCCCCGCTTGTGGGCATGACGGGCAACGCCGCGTTCATCGAATCCTACGAACACGGCGTTGTGATACACCTTTGTCTGATCTATGGACAATTCCCGGCTCTCATAGATCAGTCCCTTCTGTGCGAAAGCGCTTAGTACCTCCCGGCTGATGTGCCTCTGCTGGAGCAGATAAGCATATACCCGCCGCATGGCCTGGTTTGAGGGAGGCAGGGCAAATTCCTTTGGCGGCTCTTTTTCTTTTTTCTCCGCCGGTACATACACCTCCCCCTGTTCACCGTTGAGCAGACGGGTCACTGCTTCAGGGTAAGTCAGGCCGTAGAAATTTTGGACAAAGGAGATTGCATGGCCACCCCTCTCTGCAGCATGATCATACCACTCATTCCCATGCACAGTAATACTGTGATCTGAGGTGAGGCGTTTGTCCTGGCCGGAGGAGATGAGTTTCTCTCCCTGCCGGCGCAGGAACTCCACCAGGTCAACGGAGTTGGCACGGAGTTTTTGGTCCTCTGTGAAGTGGATATATGGCACGCTACATCCCTCCTTATCAAAAAAGAGACCGCAGTATGCGGCCTCTCAAATCTGTGTTAATTCATTCGGTTGGTTGGCATCTTTCGGAGCTCTTGGACTTGATCCCGACGCCCATAGACCACAGCGGTAGTGTGACTGGAAAGGTGCCTGAAAGGGTAACTGAAAAAGAGAAAAAGATTTCAGAACTTCTTGTTGAAGCTCCAGAGGCTATTAATGGGAGTCCGCAGGTTCATACCTCATATGCCTCTCACTGATTCCTTCCCTTGAGTTTCCGGTGGAACAGAACAGGTCTGCACGGGATTGGCTTTTGCCTTTTCAGCCCTTGAATGCCTTTGGGCTGCGCCAATAAAATCTGCTGTTTAAACTGCACTTTCTGTTTCAAAAGATTACCTCCCTTATAGCTGCATTTCCGGCTCATGGTCATCCGCCTTGTGGCCCTGAGCGATCTTCTTCGCCTTGATTTTTCGTAGGAGCTTCCGATCCACCGCGACCCGGACGCCACCGGAGGGCGGTGGTTGGTTTTGCTCCTGGAAAATGTTGGCCAGATGGTGGAACAGCGAAATGACGGCCGCCACAGGAGGCTGGCCCAAGCGATCATCCATGTGTTCCAGGAAATATTGAGCATATTCATTGCCCTGATCCGTTGCCAGCTGGAACCACTTGATCGCACTGGATCTATCTTTTGGGACCTCCTTCCCAAGCAGATAGAGCTTGCCGAGGGCATACTGGGCGTATTGATTGCCCTGTTCCGCTGCGGCGGTGAGCCAGCGGATGGCGGCTTTCACATCCTTTGGCGCATCTTCCCCCTGGAGCAGCAGCTTGCCCAGCCGGTACTGCGCAAACTGATTACCCCGGCCTGCTGACCGCTTCAGCAGACTTAGTGCTTTTACGCTGTCTTTGGGTGCATCTTCTCCTGTGAGATAGACCAGAGCCAGGGCGTATTCCGCATACCCGTTCTCCTGTTTGGCTGCGGCAGTAAGCCAGCGGATGGCGGCTATTACATCCTTTGGGATACCGTCGTCTCCCTTCAGCAGTAGTTTTCCCAGGCGGTACTGGGCAAACTGGTTCCCAAGTTCCGCAGCGTATGTGAGCCATTTCAGTGCGGCCGCCGGGTCTCTGGGCAGGGCTGCGTCACCGGCAAGATACAGCTTGCCAAGAGCAAAGGCGGCGAAGCTGTTTTCCTTCGTTGCCGCAAGTGTGAACAGAGCCACCGCCTTTTGAATGTCTTTTTCCACGCCCTGACCATCCCGATAGATTTTGCCGAGCGCGTATTGAGCACAGTCCTGGCCGGCTTCCGCCGCCTTTGTCAGCCGCTCCAATGCCTGGGCTGTCTGCTCCGGTGTAGAGGATGGATCATTGAAAATCATCCGGGTCAGTTGGTACTGCGCGTGGGGATTGTCCAGTTTGGACGCCTGTTCAAACCACTCCCTGGCTGCCGTCTCATCTTTACCAGTCCCTACACCATGGAGGAGCATCCATCCGATGCGGTACTGCAATTTATCGTCATGGCTCTGCTGCTCCAATTCGAGAAATCCGGCGAAGGCTTGCCGGTACCACTGTTCCGACGCTTCGGCGTCCTTCTCACAGCCAATGCCGTCCCGATACATCTTTCCTAACTCGTAGGTGGCATAGGGGAAGTCCTGCTGTGCAGAGGCTGTGTATAACTCCAGCGCCCGTGCATCGTCCTGTTCCACACCCTGTCCACGGCGAAACAGGCCGGCAAGGGAATATTGCGCATACTTGTACCCTTTGTCTGCGGAAAGTTGGAGCCACCGGGCGGCATCACCATAGTCCTGCTCACAGCCGAGGCCCGCGGCATACAGTTTGCCGATCCGGTACTCCGTATAGCGTTTTTTCTTCTGCCTCTCAACAGCGTAGAAAGCGGCCAGCGCCTTGCTGTACCACACATGGGCGGCCTGCATATCAATCTTCCGGCCCAGCCCGTCCGCAAGCATCCGGCCCAGATCGTGCATGGCCAGCGCATTGCCTTTTTGCGCCTCCTGTTGGAACAGGGTAAACGCCTGCTCAAGATCCTGGGGCTGATCCTTGCCGCCAAACAAACAGCGGCGGGCCAGGCGGTACTCATCGCTCCAGTTCATCTGCGCTTTGGCTGGCGCAGACACCGTTTTGTCTGGGACATCGTCCGGTGGGGACTCCGAGAAATCATTCCAGTCGTTATCAGGCTGGGGCGCCTCCGGCAGCGGCGCTTCTTCCTGGTCCTTCACAGGGACACGGTCTTGCTGGTCATCTGGATGGAAAACCTGCTGGCGCGCCCCCAGTGTTACCGCTTCCTCAATGACGATGTTTTTGATCCGCTTGAATTCCTTCTGCTGGGAAAGGGGAAGGCGTGGAGGCAGGTCGTCCTTGTAGGTGCGCAGCACATCTTCCCGCAGTTCATACCACAGGGCATAGGCTGCGGCGATACATGGCTCTTTGGTCAGCTCGTCCACAATCTCATCCACCACAGCCTTCAGCGGAGCCTTGAGGTAGCCGTACTGCTTCCGGCCTCCGGTGTGCCGCAGGCGTTCCGCCAGATGCTCCATGAGCTTCTCCATGCGGTGGTTGACCACGGCGCCGCTCCACATCTGTTCAATCAACTGCTCCAGCACAGAGCGGGCGTCCTCATTCAGCGTGTTCCTACTCTGGGTCTGCTTCTGGTAAAGCTCCGTCAGCTCCTGCCGGAAGATCTCTTTTGCCAGTCCCGACTTGATTTGGGCGATGCCCTGCGTGGTGAGGAAGCCTTTCGACGGATCGGCGCTGTAGCAGACCATGTGGATATGGGGATGGTGTGCTTCATCATGGAATGCAGCGTACCACCGGAAATCCTCCCAAGGGATCTTCATCGCCTCCGCCATTTCCATGGCATACTTGGAGAGCAGTGCTTTCCATTCTTCCGCCTTGTCATAGCCGAGACGGGCGGCGTCTTCCCGCCGCAGAGAGATGATGGGCAGCCACACATTACCGGGGTGGGCCGCGACCGCTTCCGCTACCTGCGCCAGTACGAGCTGATCTTCCTCGCCGGTAAACAATCCATGGGAACCGACGCGCTGGGCGCGGGGGCGGGTGGCGATGTATTTCAGATAGTTATCCTTCTTGGCGATCTGGTCATAGTTGTCCTCCAGAGCGCGAGTGATGAACTCCGATGCGTTGGCGCGTGTCGGCTCGGCCGCATAGTCCTCGTATTCAAACATCCCACGGCTGAGCGGGAAGTCCCGCAGGATCTGTTCCACCATCTTTTTCTGCTTTGAGGTGGCCGGCCACTCACTGCGTCCCGGATCGATGCGCTCCACACCATTCCGTGTGGCCATATATTTCACATAGTTTTCAAGATGAGCGGTGGCGGAGGAGGTACCGCCCTTGATGTAGGGGCACTTGAAAATCAGGCGCGGCACAGACTGTCACCACCTTTGTGCATCACTCCACGCCCCGCTGGTAGTCGATGGCGTCCTTGAAGCTGATGCGCCCATTGGTCTGCTTCACTTCACGGACGGACCGGGCGCGGAGTGTCTTGAGATCCTCGTCACTGATTTCCATGCCCGCCGCCAGTACATTCATCATCATGTTGACCTCCACCGCCAGTTTGAAGAGCAGGCGGGCGATGCGGTTCTCACTGTCCTGGACGGTCCCGCGCATGGCTGCCACCAGTGCGGGCGGCAGATATGCTGTGGCTTCCTTGCCGGAAACATAGCCGGCATAGAAGCGGATTGCCTTTTCAATAAACTCGTTCTGGCTCTGGCAGTTATCCCTTTCACAGAGTTCTTTGACCAGTTGCTGTGTTTCGGGAGCAATACGCAGAGCGAACTTGATTTTTTCTCTCGCCATACTTTCCTCCAATCAAAAATCCCTGACCTTTGCATGGTCAGGGATTCGTCTTTTTGAGTGACTTCTTTACTTCAAAACTGGATGCCGTCCATACTTTGATTTTGTGCCTTTTTTCTGTCCATATCCCTGTTTTAATGCCGGATAAACGCTGGAGTGATGGGCCATTCCAGCCGTGGTGACCCCCGGTGTGATCCCATCCCCTGAAAAGTGACCCCCGCAAAACCGTTCCCCGGCCCGCATTGCGGGGCGGTGTGAGCCGAGCGGGGGACGCTTTGCGACCCCCGCTCTTTATCCCGCACTGTTTTCGACCCCTCGGTTCACCCTCGCTAAAGGCGAAAGTGAGAGGCCATCAACGCAGGACGGTCACCGCTCATTTTAGGAACGGCCCGCACAAAGCCGCCACAAGCCCCCAGAAGGGTGGCAGGTGTACGGATGCCACCCCCTCTTGGAAAAGGGGACACAGGGCCGCACAGGGGGCAACGGCGGGGGAATGCGCTCCACACCACAAAAAGAGCCGTGCTGCCGCACGGCTTTTCATGGAGCATCGGCTATTGGTTTGCTCAGTTCTGTGTGCAGGCCATGGGCGCCTGGGCCCCCTCGTTCTCCGTCTGGCTTTTGATGATCCAGTCCGTCAGGTTCTGGCATTCGCTCAATTCCCTGGCCAGTGCGTACATCTCACGGCGGCCAGCGGCGCTGTTCAGCTCCACCGCTGTCTCGAACAAGCCCCAGATATTATCCAGGGTTTGGAGGCCGCTGGCGTTTATCGGCAGGTCTTTTTCCTCCATCACATGATTCACCTTTTCGGGATTGGCTGCTTGGGCAACTGCGATTTCTTCCTGACGGATCAAGTCCAGCCACCGCTGTGTGTCTGGTATTGGAAGTCCCCATGCCATTCCAACCTGTGTCACAGCCTTTCGATATGGAGTTACATCCACGGCTGTTCCATAGAGCATAAGGTATGCAATGGCCTCCTTTGCGAGATTTTCCTGCAGTTTACATACTTGTTCGGCTTTCATTCGTTGAACCCCTTTCTTCGGATTTTTGGTTTGTTTCAGGCGCCGATTTGCTGCCCATGCAACAACACAATGCCACACTTCCGAAGAGAAATCCATTCATCACTGCCAATAAAAAGCGGCCTGGAAAGCTGTGGAAAGTCGATAAAATTTACCGAGCGGCGTTTCCTACAGCCGAATCTCCAGCCCTTCTTCCGCCTGCTCCCGCAACAGGGAGGTCCTTGTTTCCCCCAAGGTCTGTCCACTCTGTTGGCGGCAGTAGGCGTCCATCTGGTCCCACAACTGGACCTGTTCCGCGGGAGTCAGCGGGTAGGAAAACTCAAACTCATGACCGTCAGAGCAGACGAGACATACGGTCAATGCGCTGTCTATCCGCCCGGTCTTCCAGTCAAAATTGGCGTACACATTCAGCCAGTCATCGTTGAAGGCGGAGGCAACATTGGTACCAAATACCTCGTCCGGATCAAAGTTTATGGGGATATA
>ENA-OYYW01000512-OYYW01000512.1-human-gut-metagenome-genome-assembly--contig:-NODE-512-length-12026-cov-43.045861_pt1 | contig 12026 bp, 12 predicted proteins | sample MGYA00243254_ERZ653459 | MGnify/ENA primary metagenome ERZ653459 (study PRJEB26926, sample SAMN06164952) | human gut metagenome | biome: ENVO:00009003; feature: ENVO:2100002; material: ENVO:00002003...
ATCTACACCTAAGCCTTCGTCGGCAGCGTCAGATGTGTATAAGAGACAGGGCTAATAACCCAAGACAATAATAGATAATTTTATGTTAGGCTCGGTCTATAAAGGTGGAAGTATAGCCTATAAGTAGAAGTCCATTCAAAAGAAAAAATAAAGCAATCCTAAAATTATCAAAAACACTTGACTTTAGATAGAAAAATATTATATAATTATATTGTAAATTGAAAAGGAAAAATTCAATTTATAAAAAGATAAGATTTAGTAGAGAAGTAGCTATTCTCACAAGCCCAGACAATAACTTATGGCGTTGAAGTGGAGAGAAAGATAGAACCAATCTTACTCAATACCAACCTCCAGAGTGAGAAAGGGAGAGAAAACACCAATCTTATCTTTAAATAAATGTCGCTCGACTTAAAATCTTTATGGGTTTTGAGTCGAGGGCATTCTAAATACTATTATTATAACGCTGACCTAGCTTATTAGGTGAAACAATCAATAAATTATAAAAATATAAATGCCCCTTTAATATAGCGGCTAGTATGGGTGACTTGTAATCATCTCACGGCAGTTCGAGTCTGTCAGGGGGCACCAGTTTGATTATATGGGTTCGACGATCTGAAAAGAAATGTCTGTAAAAAGTTAGTGAGACTAGAACTGTATATACAGGACAGCTTGCTGAAATTTACCCTTAATATTTATGAGGTATAATGACGACCTAACCTTATAGCACTCCTTGAATAAGAGTGTCCTCAATTCATAAAAGGTTCGGCACAATTTTTTATGGGGCATGGGACTGCTTGATGTGGTCACCTGACTTGCAATCAGGAAATCAGCGGGGTTTGAATCCCCGATGCTCCACCAAGTTAGAGTTTCTCCACACAATATCTCCTTTAATAATGAGGGGGAATTGTATGGAAGAGTATATATTAGAAAAAGATGGAAGGAAAAGAAGAGCAGTAAGGAAAACCTGTACTTATTGTGGAAAGGAATTTTTAGTTAGGGCTTCTTGGGCAGAACGTCAGATGTATTGCTCTTGTAAATGTGCCCACGAAAATGCTAAAAAGAGAGTAATGGTAGTCTGTGCCTATTGTGGAAAACCATTTGAAAAGGTTAATAATAGACTATCAAATTCTAAATCTGGCTTATATTTCTGTTGCCGTGAGCATAAAGATCGAGCTCAGTCATTGAAAGGTGGCATTAAAGAAATAATGCCAAAACACTATGGTATTGGAGACGGAAGATACGATTACAGACCTAGAGCTTTTGAAGAGTATGAGCATAAGTGTGCAATATGCGGGTGGTGTGAAGATGAACGAGTATTAGAAGTTCACCACATTGACGAAGATAGGACAAATAATGACATAACCAATTTAATGATATTGTGTCCGATTTGTCATAGATATTTGACATTACATCTTTATACTGTGGAAGAATTAAAACAAGGGAGAGGATAAATATGGATATACTTGGGTGCATATTTTTAATAATATTATGTTTAACTGTATATGCTATTATAACTGCTGATAAAGTAGATATTAAAATCTCCGTAGATGGAAAAGAAGTTTTTAAATATAATAAAAAAGATACAAATGAAAAAGACGCACCAGATGATAAAAACTAATGCGTTTTTTTAATACTCAAAATTATCAAAAATACTTGATTTAAAATAGTAAAATCATTTATAATTTATTTATAAAGTTAAGAAAAAAAATATTCCTGACTGGCGTACGGCGGTCGTGCGGCTGGGCTGTAAACAGCTAACTCACTGGACTGAAGTGAAATATATATTGATAGTGGATTAAATTTCCACACTTGCCCTGCGGGGCGAGGAGGCGAAAGGCTTAAGATATATTGAGTAGTCGCCCATAATCAATGGGAACGGTATCCAGAATTGTGTGAAGGACACACACTACGTTAGGAGAGTAGGAGGGTGTCAGCGGGAATTAGTAAGATTTTAATTTAGGGATTTGTCCTTAAGCACACTGTATAAGTGTACTTGCTGCAACGGTAGTTGGTGATCTCTACTGCTCCAGCTTTTTGGCAACCAGTCCGATTCCGAGCTGAAAGAAATTGTGGGGGACTGAACAAAGGACGTGGATTTATGCTCGATTCAAAGATTTAAAAATGATATGTGTGCTATTTGAAATATAGATAGCGATGGGAGGACCGAGCCTCTCCGTTAAGCCGTAGCCAATCGGTAAACGTGTGGTGAAACATAGGTTATTAAACCACCTTATCATTTTTTCTTACGGTTATTAAGGTCGCACGGTTGATCCTGCATCAAGACCTTTAACAGACATTTTGTAATTTTCGTCATAAAAAAATAAAAAAAGACTTGACCGAAGATGGCAAAATCGTTTATAATTTAATTACAAAAGTTGAGAAAAATATAATTGAACTGAGAGGGGTTGAGACCAGTGCAACTCTGGTCATTCATTAAGATTATATTTTTCAATAGAGTGATTACCCGAAGCTGATGCGAGAACGTCTGAGCCCAGTAGGATATCTATTAGATTCTGAAGTGCAATAGTGAGTTAGGTGCGAAGTAAAGTGGAATGAATGAGAGCGGTCATTTCTCACTCGTGCTTTTGTAAAAGTAATGACACATAGCCCGGCAGAAGAGGCGTGGCATAGCTTGCCGACCACGTGTTTGTGTTATTTGTAGCTGAATATAAACCCTAAGGCACAAGATGAGAGTGGTCTTGGCATCAGCTTTTCTTATAATCAAGAATAAGTATAAAGAAATCTTGATGGTGTTTTATTCATTTTCTTCCAGAAAGAAAATGTCTACTTAATTTTTGAAAAAAATATTCAAAAAAGACTTGCAAAGTCCTACGAATATATTATATAATTATATTGTAAAAAAGAAAAAAAAGATTTTTTATTTATAGAAAGGAAAGTGATAGTTATGAATAAAAAGTATAGTTATGAAATTGAATTCTTATCAAGAGATGTAAGCCCAACAGGTACGAAACATTTTGGTGCAACTGGTGGAGCATTGTTAAAAGAAATGAAAGCAAGTCTTGACAAATTTCTTGAAGAAAATGGATTGCAAAAAAAGGGTGCAACAAGTGGTCAAATCCTAAATGCAAAAGGTCAAGTAATTGGAAGATTTTGTTTCAATTGCCAAACTTTTTAAGAAAAAATTATCAAAAATACTTGATTTCTTATAGTAAAAAAGTTTATAATTTATTTATAAAGAAATGAGAAATAAATTAAGAAGTGTTATAGTGTAAATCGGTGCCGTATCTATAATTCCTTTCTCAACAATTTACCAAGTTTGAAATGTGAACTGGAGATTGAAATAACTAAACTTGACTTAACCCCTTGGGATAGGAACAAGAGTTCCAGAGTAAGTCTGAACCTGTTATGAAATAATCCCTACTATAAATCTAAAACAAACTTGAAGATGGAGTCAGAAACCTGCAAGCTGACAGAGGGTAGGCGACCCAACGCTGACATTATAACTGCGAATTGACGCAAGATTTTGTTGATAAGCAATAACAAACCAAGGAAAATGTCAATAACAACTTTCCTTTATATGAGAGAATGAAATCTCAGGGGGTATCATTCTTTCATATAAGAGAATGTTGAAACCATCGGCACAATGTGTTAGAGAGAAGAACCCAAAGGTGTATGGAAGAGCCTCAAAGCCAATGGGGAAGAGCCTCGGCGGTCCGAGTTGAAGGCTTGTAGGACGGAAGGCATCTAAGTTCTCTAACATATTGTGGCGATGTAGCAGCAGGGTAAGTCAAGAAACTGAGTGGCACGCCTGTCTGCGATCTGAGATAGCACTGCTTCCAATCGGGAGTATCTAACAACACGTGTGGCTCAGCCGTTTCAGTGCCTCTTAAATAGGATCTATCGGGACGATAGAGGGTGGCACCATCATAGCTCGTCTAATAACCTTTCAGGGGGTTGGGGTTTGAGCGAAAACCTTGCAGATGATGGTGGGTGAATCAAAATTGCTTGGTTCATTGGCAAAAACTTGACCAGTAATAAGTTTTAAACTTCGGTTTATCACAATACTGCACAAGTAGGGACTTTGAGAGTAAGGTAATAATTAGTCCGTGGTGGAATATAGACACGCTAAAGAAAATAATGGTCAGCTCATATAGAGGGTAATCGAACAGGTCATCTAGCAATAATTTGTTTTGAACCTCGAGTTGGCGTCCCTTGGTGAAAGTCCTTGGGCGGACTACTAAATATTTAATTAAAATTATAAAAAAAGACTTGACCATTCGTGGCAAAATGATTTATAATTTTAATATAAAATGAAAGAGAAATAAGAATGATGTGGTTTTACCAGTCAGTTTAAAGCCATCTTTCAACTGACATAAGATGTGGCTATTTAGAAAGCAACAGAGGACACGGGACTAAATAGTGCGTAAGCAACACTTATTATGAGCAGAAAGTTAGAATTGGGAAGGTTCTATACGTGCTTGAGATGATCCTTTGGGTGAAGCGATACGCAGTATAAAGTCGGCAATTAGGGAGTATGAACCAAGATAGTAAGGGTTAGGCTATCAAAAATTGAAAATTATTGGTATTCCAGTTTGGTAAGAGGAACTAAGTATATACCATTCTCCTTAGAGTTGAGAAAAATATATTAGCCATAAATTTTCTATAAAAAAATTAAAAAAATACTTGACTTTTATAAGATAATTATTATATAATTATATTGTAAATAAAAAAAGAATAAAAAGGAAATGTATAAGACTTAATTAGTAAGGCTGGTAGGTAGTGATTGTTCACAAGCCAAAGCCATAAGAGAAAGATCCTTCTAATTAAGCACTGTGGAAAACGAGCCATAACAGTTTGCGAAATGAGTTTACTCTTTCTCCTGTTTAAAAAGAATGTGGCATAGATTTTTGATAAGTTTGATAAATATGCCTTACAAAAACTTATCTCAAAAATATTTCACAAAAGAGTTGACTTTTAGTCCTCAAGTAGTGTATAATATATTTATAAAGAATGAAAAAAATAGTTATTCTGCAAACCAACCGAGTTTGGTGACGAGGCAACCATCATTCACTGTTTAAGACAGACATTTGGTAAAAGCGAATTGCAGACACATTCCTTTCATAATTAGTAGTCTATCTTTTATAGACTGCTTAGGACTGAAAAAAGGATTTATCACTTTCCTTCACTATAGATTTTTCGGTCCTAAGGAGTTTATAAAAAGCAATCTTCTACGCTGGTGGAGTCCTAAAGAGGGGAAGCCCCAAAGGAAGTAAAAAAATAGTTAAAGTGTCCGTTGTGGCAACTCCGATACTTATGTATCTTACACAATAGCTACCCTTTTTGGAAAAGGCACTATAAAGAACCGTAGCAAAACGTTATGTGTTGTCCGAATTGTATATTACCTAAGGATGAAGCAACTCGTAGTAGGACAATAGCTCTTAGGTGTAGCGGGAAAATATCAGTTCCAAACTGTGGATTCCCTCCTAATACTATTGTTAAGAACACAAGCCGTTTGACTGATCGTAGACTGTTCAGTTGCTTACATTACTAAAAATGTGAGTCACTCCCACTGGGGCTGGGACGGATGTTTAGCACTTTCCATTCGTTAGGGTTTAAAGTGCGTTGTTCTTTGAAAAGGGAATATTTAGAACCAGATGAAAAACAGTGTGTCGACCACACTGGCTGGAATATAACTCAAGGGATAGAATTCCGATCAGCAGAGATGCGAACAGGTGAAATCCTTAGCTAGTTAGGTAACTAACCCGCTCGGAGCTACTCAGTGGCAAGGGAGTTATAGGTGCAGCTATATCAGTGTCAAAAACAATGCTAAACTGTTCGGGGCAAATCGGGAGACCAACATGGGCGTACCCACATATCCCACTACTGGAGACAGTGGTAAGGGCAATGAGTGAAGATCGCTAAAGCCTTTGCGTAATTGAAGCATCGCAAGATGTGTATAAGAACAGACGGCAGTCCAAGTAGCCTAAATTTACGCTTCTATTAACAATTATGATTGCGTTTAGTGCGAAAAAAGCAATTTACTGTACACAAAAAGTGTAAATGTCTATCGCAGGTGAAAGGTGCAACGAAAGATGTTGTCAGGGCAAGTCGGAAGCCTATGGCTTTGGCTAAACGTGGAGGTGCAGGCATGCACCAAGGGCGGTTAGTCCCCTGTGTGTGAATATTGGCTGGGATATGGTGTGTATAAGGAGGACTTACTAAATATTCTTTTTTCAAAGAACAAGAAGTTCTTAGGGAAGTGGTAGAAGATACCAGCTGCCCAAACAAATCTAACTCAGAAACTCAAGTCTTGAACGAAGCTAGCTTTACGTCAGTGTGCGAGCTGAGATATAGATCAACTGCTGGCGGCAGCCAAAGCCTAATGACGATTAGGACGAAGCTACCCAAAGCGAACCAGCTGATCTGATTTGTTTAGATAAAGAGTAAATAACTTGAACGAGGAGGAAAGGCTAAGTGCTACCACCTCGTTTTTTTGTTTTTTTAAAAAATTAAAAACCGAATTGACCTAAAGATGCCCTAATTTGACCAAATTAACTAGCATACGCTGTTTTAAATATTCTTTTAATATAATTTATCATTAAAATATTTTGACCTAATTTGCTATATTTTTTACTACATAAAAAATCTGTCAAAAACAAATTTTACAAAATAACAAAATGATGTTATAGTATAATTACTTGAGGAAAAACCTTAAAAAGTAGGGGATTTCCCCCTATTAAATCATTAAATGCTAGGGGAAAAACCTCACCTTACTCGGGGGAAAACCACACAAGGTAGGGGAAAACCCACCGAGAAATAATATAACAATATAATATAATATAATAAAAAATGGACACTTCGTGTCCTTAGGAGGAAAGAACATGGCAAGTTATCCTAATCAAATAAAGATTATAGTAGAAAAAAGTCCAGCTAATAAGATGCGAGGTTATAGCATTACAGATAGGGTAGATGAAGAAGTGGCAAGTAAAGTGCTAAATGCAGGGGCGTTTAAACTATGGCGTTATTGTGCGAGAAATGCTGATGGGTACAATTTTTGGCTTAGTCCAAAAGCAGTAGAAGAGGAAATGAAAAGAGACCAATATCGTAAAGCAAGAGATGAGTTAATTGCCGTGGGATATCTTGTACCAATAAAAGAGGATAGCAATATTTATATATTTAAAGAAAGACTAAATAATAATTTTTTAGAATAGAGAAAGATAAAATTGGTATTATTTAAGCAAAATAGGTAGTAAATAATGTTAAAAATATTGTTTTAATATAATTATATATTGAGATAATTTTAACAAAATTAAATAGCAAAGAATCTAGGAGGAACTAAGATGGAAAAAAGAGAGGCTTTAATTAGGTTATATAACGCAAAAGTAGAAAGTTGGAAAACTACTAGAGAATGGTATGGCATTATTGATGAGAATGTATTAGATGCAATATGTCGAAATGAGGAAATGTTTGAAGATATCATATTGGATATGATTGGTTGTGGTGATCTTGATGATAGATGGAAAGATTATGTTAGTGAAGTCATTTATGATTTAGCAACAAGGGGACAAACAGGAGAAGGCTATGCCAATTCGGTTGAAGAATTGGTTGATGAAATCTTAGGGGCAAATAAATAATTATACCATATTTTTGTATAGTTGTAAAGAACTAGCTCCTATATAAGTGATTTAAAACAAGGGAATATAAGATATATTGCAAAAAATGATAAGGTGGGAAATTGTGGTGAAAAGTGGAGAGTAGAGGAGATGAGATGGGAGTTGGTGGCCAACTTCTTGCCCCCTTTTGTCAACATTTTCATCAAATTTTTGCTTAAAATACTTGCATTTTCCTAGCTTTTGGGTTTATTATTATATTGTAAATAAGAAAAGGAGAGAAAAAGAGTAGGAAATGGGCTTGACAATAGCCAAAATATAATTTTTCTACATAAAATAATCAAAAATACTTGCATTTTTCCTCCAAAGTGTTATATAATATATATATAAATGAAAGAAAGAGAAGAAAAAATATAATATCGCAGGTTGGAGAAGTGGTTATCTCAACTGGCTCATAACCAGTAGACCGTGGGTTCAAATCCCACACCTGCAACCAAGGGATAGTTTGGTGGGCACCTCACCATTAAGAGTTGGTGCTGAATTGGACAACTATTATTTGCTACCAATTATTTGAAAAAAGTTTTGAAAAAGACTTGATTCAAGGTAGCAACATAGTTTATAATATAAATGTAAAATGAAAAAGGAAAAATAAAAAAGACTTCTAATCCTTCACCATTTAGCATAATAGCTCTGGTTTATTAGAAGCAAAAAATATTTATTTTAGAAAGGGTATCCAATTGGCTGCTATAAGGTTGGATATTAGGGTGAGAATTATGGCTAAAGAAAGATTTAATGTAATGGGAAAAGAACTTACTGCAAATGAAAAAGCAGTATATGAATTCGTAAGGGACAACGGAGTAGTTGACTACAAGATGGTTGCTGAAAAACTAAACATCAGTCCAAAGAGTGCATCAAGCACACTAGCAAGACTAGAAGCAACTCATTCACTACTAAAGAAAAATGCTCCAAAAGTTGCTACAACTTATGAAGTAGAAGCTGAAGCTGACGAAGCAGAAGCTGAATAGTAGAATAGGAGTATCGGCTTAGCCGAGCTCCTATAACATAGGTTTTTATTCTTCACAATATAAAAGGGGTTGCTTGTGGTTGCCCCAACCAAAAACATAAGTGGTGTAGGTTTGCTCGTTAGGGGCTGCGAGGGTAAATAAAGAACAGCAGAACTGGTTGCATAATACGAGTGGCAAGGCAAGAGCCTTGTCTTTTTTTTATTTTTTAATTTTAGACTTGACAAACGGTACTTGCATATGATAAAAAAAACTTTTTTATTTTTTTGCAAAAAAAGACTTGACTTTTACTTGCAAACGGGTGTATAATAATGATATGATGAGAAGTGTTTTTATAAAAAAAAAAAAAAAAAAATAGATCCCAGCTCTCAGCTCAATTGGACCTAGCTCCTGGGTCGCAGCTCTCAGCTCCTAGAGGGGACCAACCCCTCAGCTCTCAGCTCCTTGGGGGCAACGAGTAGGTGGCAAGCCTGGGTATAGTATTTCCCGGGAAATAAAGAGGTAGTAATTTGATCCTCTCTTTTTTATTGTATTTTTTATAAAAAAAGACTTGACATTTTCTGCCAAGATCTGTTAAAATTATTATAATGGGAAGTGTTTTTTTTATAAAAAAAAGAAATTAGATTCTCCCCTCCCCTTCTTCTGGCAGTTAGATCTCATTACACGGCTCGGGTCTAACTATTGCCCACATATTTAATTTTTCTTTTCCTCCTTTCTTTATAATATAATTATACATTATTGTGCTTCTAATAGTCAAGTATTTTTTGAAAATTTTAACATTTGACAACGATGAATTTTTTAGTGTATAATATATGTTATAGGAGGGATCTCTTATGAATGAAAAATGGAAAATATATAGAGAACAATTTGCTGTAAGCAACCAAGGAACTGTTATCAATTTAAAAACTTGTAAAAAACTAACACCCAGTATCAATTATAACGGGTATGTATATGTTGATTTGAGGGGAGAAGGTTGGAGGGAGAATAAGCGATACCATCGTTTGCTGGCAGAATTGTTTATTCCCAATCCCAAAAATTTGCCACAGATCAATCATATTGATGGGAATAAGACTAACAATGATCTAGGTAATTTAGAGTGGTGTGATAATAGTTATAATAATTTAAACAAACACTATAATTTACAAAAGACCTTTTCAGCCAAAGAAAAAGAGCAAATGAAAAAGGATTATTCGGAGCTCCCTATGCCTCAGCTGTGTAAAAAATATAAGACAGATTATAAAACCATTAGGAAGATCGTAGCTCCCGAAGACTAGCTTTCGCAGCTCCCACCCAGCTCCAAATAGGTGGCAATCCCAGCTCCATGCTACCAAATTATAGGTGGCAACACCTGATCTGATCCACCTTGACCGGATCTCTTGCCCTTGGGATAATTTTTGCAATAAATTTTTAAAAAAGACTTGCATTTTACTCCATAATTTGATATAATTATATTGTAAATAAAAAAGAAAGGAAGAGTGGTAAAAATGAAACAAAAACTAATTAAAAAATTGCACGATCTAATGCTACAAATAATTACTTGTAATGATGCTGAACTTGACAAGATAGGAATTGAACTTGCTGAAATAGAAAAACAACTAATTACTTGGCAAGAAAAAAAATCTCAAAAAAAATAAAAAAACACTTGACTTTAGGGACAAGATGTAGTATAATTAATATATCAAATGAAGAAATAAAAGAAAAGTAAAAAAAATTAAAAAAATTAAAAAAAAACACTTGACTTTTAAATCTGAATTTGATATAATATATATGTAAATAAAAAAAGAAAGGGCATTAACAAATTAGTCGGTTAATGTAATGGTGATTAAAATGGCTAAAGCAAAAGAATTATTTAATGTTAGAGGAGTAAATTTAACTGCTCACGAAAAAAATGTTTATGACAAAGTAAAGGAGTTAGGTACTGTTGATTACAACCAAGTAGCAACTGCTTGTAATGTATCTACTAAATCTGCTATTGCAACATTAGCAAGATTAGAAAAAACTCACGGTTTATTAAGAAAAAATGAACCAGTAAAAGTAACTACTTATGAAGTAGCAACTGATGTAGAGGGCGAATAGTCCTCTTTTTTTTATTTACTGTAAAGCGAACAAATGTTTGCCAAATACTTGACAAAAAATTTTTTTATTTTTTTTTTATTAAAAATACTTGACTTTGTGGAGCAAAGTGTGATATAATTAAAGGGGAAGTATTTTTTTTTTTTTTTTTTTTTTTTTTTTTTTTTTAGTAGCTTCGCAGCTGCCACAGCAGCAGCTCAGCTCCCAGCTCCGACACACCCGGGTGCGTTGTTGCCCCCCGTTAGGGGGTAAGGGGCTAGGTGGTTGCCCCTGGGTTGGGTTAACCCAAGATCTGATACGCCCGGTTGAGTTGTAAGATCTTTTTGATCCGGGAGAGGATCTCGCGATACGCTCGGGTGAGTTGTCTTTCATTATTATAATATAAAAAAACTTGAAAAAATTTTATAAAAATGCTTGACTTCTTTTTCTTTATTTGGTATAATTAAGATGTAATAAAGAAAGGAATGATTAAAAATGACATTATATTTACAAAAAAATTACAACGGAAGTTTTGCAATAGCCGAACTTAATACAAACAAAATTGATATGTTTGATGCCGACTTTTACACACTAATTGATAACATTGACAAAAACACAACTTATCAAGATATTATTAATTTGGTTGTTGAGCAATTCGGTTGTAAAAAGTTAGTGCTTGATTTTTAGCACTAACTAACCGAATAAAAAAATAAAAAAAATATTAAAAAAGTATTGACTTTTAAAGTTATATTTGATATAATATTATTGTAATAAAGAAAGGAAAGTGATAAAAATGGAAGAAAGAATCGACGAAATTATGCAAGCAATAATTTTACAAGCATTAAAAGATAATCCTGATGGACTAACTCAAAGACAAATAGAAAGACTTGTCAAGAAAAAAATGAAAAAGTTAAAAAAATTACTAATTCTATTTAATGAGTTTGACAATTTGACAATAACTAAAAAAAATTAAAAAAAGTTAAAAAAAGTATTGACATTAAAGTTATAAAATGATATAATTATAATGTAATAAAGAAAGAGAGTGTGATAAACATGGAAAAAAAGATAGAAATTATTAAAGAATTTGCTAAAAAAATGGGATATACTGTTAAAGAAACTAAATATAAACATGACTTTAATAATAGACCTTGCTATATGATTGAACTTATAGGGACATTAGATTGTGAAGGCGAACCTTATTCTTGGGCTTGGTATTTAGATACAAAAAAAGAAGTAAAATAGGCGGAAATGCCTTTTTTATTTTACTTTACATTTCCTAAAACCATTGATCTGATCCATTGCCGCGATACGCCAGGGTGCGTTGTAGAAAAACCTGTCTCTTATACACATCTCCGAGCCCACGAGACCTCTCTACATCTCG
>ENA-OYYW01000527-OYYW01000527.1-human-gut-metagenome-genome-assembly--contig:-NODE-527-length-11729-cov-4.924961_pt1 | contig 11729 bp, 13 predicted proteins | sample MGYA00243254_ERZ653459 | MGnify/ENA primary metagenome ERZ653459 (study PRJEB26926, sample SAMN06164952) | human gut metagenome | biome: ENVO:00009003; feature: ENVO:2100002; material: ENVO:00002003...
TCGGCAGCGTCAGATGTGTATAAGAGACAGCCCTTGCGCCAGATTAGGAAAGTCCTCGCTGACACGAGTTGCCAGACGGTAATAATTATGAAGTCCGGCAACCACCGAGTTATACTGCTGTATTGCGATATATTGACTTTGGCTGTCAGCCGGGGTCTGTATCGCTTTGATCGCGGCAGAGATTTTTTCCTTTGCGTGTGCAATCGCTTTATCGCTCATGTGCGAGCAGACCACATACTTTTTCCCTTTGCGGTATAGTTTCATCTTGAATCCCAGAAATTCCGAGTACCGCTGTTCCATGTTGATTACCTTTGATTTTTCCGGGCTAATATCCAGCCCCAAACGGTCTTTCAGCCACCTCTTTGTTGCCTCGAACGTTTTTACTGCGTCCTTGTAACTGCGGCAGAAAATTTTGAAGTCATCCGCATACCTTACGAGATACATTTCCTTGAGACTGCTCCGGCGCAGAGCCCGGTAGGTATGGCTTTTAATGTCCGTACCGCGTGCGTTCTGCCGGGTCTTGTATTCGTAATGGGTAGGCATATTTTCCCATTGGGAAGATACCCACCAGTCCAGTTCATTCAGCACGATATTTGACAAGAGCGGTGACAGGATGCCGCCCTGCGGCGTTCCCTTTGTCGGGTAAATTCTCTTGCCATCGGGAAGAACGATAGGAGCTTTCAACATCTGCTTGATAATGCACAGCAGCTTTTTATCCCGGATACCCAGTTCCCACATTTGCCTTATCAGCTTTCCATGATGTACATTGTCAAAGAAGCCGTGTATATCCAGGTCAACCGCATAGTGCAAATGCTGTATCTGCATGAGCCGGCAGCACTGTGCAATGGCGTGTTCCGTGGAGCGGTTTGGGCGAAAGCCGTTAGAACGCTCATGGAACTTTGCTTCACATATAGGCTCCAGCACTTGCAGAATACATTGCTGTACGATACGGTCAACGATTGTGGGTATGCCCAGCGGTCTTGTTTTTCCGTTGGGCTTTGGGATTTCCACCCGCCTTACCGGGCGGGGATTATACCAACTGAATTGTTTTTGGATAAGCCGGACGAACTTCTCCTCCTCCATAGAAGCCAAATGCTTCATCGTCCTCTTGTCCACGCCAGGAGTACCACTTCCTTTGTTTCCCTTGATTGTCCGATATGCCAGCTTAATATTGTCCTCACTTGCCATTAGGCTGATAAGGTTATGAAAGGTCTTGCCTTTCAAACTGTCGGCATATAGACGGTCAAAGGTGCTTTGCAGGTCATAATACTCCGTATAGCGGATTTTACTTTGTTTTGGTTTGTGCGTTTGCTGCTCCGAAGTCAACACAGGCACCCGCTCCTTTCGGTTTGGATTTTCTTTGTCATACTCGAAGCTGTGTTTGTTGTGTTTTCAGTATTCTTAATTCATTCCCGACTTGGGGCCGTCCCTCCACAGACTTATTATTTCTGCTTCATCGGTACCATGCCCCTACTCTCACTGGGATTAAGTACGGTTATACCGGTTTTATCCGGCTTTCCCGTCCAACGGCCTGCAACGGCTTGTTTCATACGTTCCCAGCTTTCCACGTTCCGACAATCCTATCATGAGATACTTTTAGGTGCTTCCTCTAAGCCTGTGCCCAGTTCCAAAAGAACCTTGCCGCCTGTAACGGCACGCGGAGTTTCATAACAACCAATCTTACTAATCCACGGACACGCCATATCAATGGCCGTATGCCTTTCGACACACTCGCAACGTTTAGACTCGTACATTCGGAAGTAGTCAGTGCGGTCGGTCGCACATTCTCACCATGAGTATCTGACACCCGGCATATAGGTGACACCGCCCACCTCTGGGCAGGTTTCGTGCGGATTTCTCCGCTTACGGCCACTCTCTGCCGACTTTACCGAGCTTTTGACCATGAAGCAGTTGCACACTTCAAAGCCAATCGGAGTATCAGTGTGGGCGTTTCCAGGCGTTACTCCTTCATTCCACCCATCGGATTGTCAGTTCTCCTAAGATTTCAGGCTATAAAGCCCTTCGACTTAGTGCCTAACCTTTTCAGTTAGGAACGAGTCGCACTGCAGGCCTTCCCCTTTCCGTCTGTTGCCGTCCCGTAACGGTTCAGCTCACAGGCAGCACAGGCGCCGCCGGGCGTACCGTAGCCCTGCTTTCCGTCCACGGTGGAGCACAGAGGGACGGTGTTATCATCGTATTCGCAGCCCTCGGGCCAATACGCGCCACTGGCATGGTGATACAGGATAACGCCCTGCAGAAACCGGGTATACTCCGGATTCTCCGGGTCGCCGGTAGGCAGCTCGAATTGCAGTGCGCCGCCGGACGGGATCTTGACCTTGGGGAATGAGAGCGTCAAGCCCTCCATATCGTCGGCAAGATCATCGTTGCCGAAATCAAGGCCGGCCATGGTGGGAAGGTTGAATGCACTGGCAGTTGCCATCGTAGTAGTTTCAGGATAACTCATTATTTGATCCTCCATTTTATCTTTTTTGTTTTTTCACATTACGCCGCGGATACCTGATTCAGCCGCGACCACACACTTCTGGGCATTGCCAGAATGTTGTAGCCGATGATCTCCAGATCCGAGGCGCGGTCATAGCTGCTTACGTCTTGACTGTACCGTGTTACCGCATTGGAAAGACCGTACAGGCTCAGGTCATGGCCTTCGATCAGATGTTGCAGGATGCCCTCACCCTCCGAGTCCGTAAGGCCGAACTGTCTGCTGGCCAGCTTCACAACGCCGGGTACATCTGCGGTGTTCATGGGGACGGCCGCAGCCTCCCGCATCATGCCCACCACCTGAGCGAACCGCGCTTCCTCTGCGGCGGCACGGACAGTGTCCTGCACCTTCAGCAGAAAAGCGTGATCGTCTGCAGCCAGCGTCTTTTCGGAATAGAGCTGGAAGTTCTCCTCCGCATCCGTTGCCCGGCCAATATGGTTGCGCTTTGTGGCGGCGTCGTTGACCACCATACCGTTGCTGCATACCAATCGGTAGATCAGAGGCTGGATGTTGACAGAGCCTAAGCCCACCTCGCTGTTGCTGATGACCACACCGGCCTGCACTGTGTCACCCGGCGTCACATCCTCCTGTAAACGGGGATTGACCGCCTTGATATACATGCGGGAGTCGGTGATCTGGCAGCTCTCGATGCGCACATCGGGGATCTCCGCCAGGATGGGCAGCACCGCTGAGGCGATACTGTAGTTGTCCATACGCAGATAACGATTGCTGAGGTAGGCGCGTGCCTTACCGTCCAGCACACGGATCATGCGCTGGGCAGGTGTCCGCTCCAGCCATGTGTTGACATTGTGTGCCAGTAGTCCGGGGTCTTCGCTGCGCATTCGCTCATAGTACTTGGCAGGGATACTCAGATGCGTACCGATCTGCCGGTGGGCGATGTCCCCGATCTCCAGCGGTTCGATACGGTCTGCGCCGTCACTGTCCAGCACACGAAGTGTCAGATCGGGACCATAGCTTTCCAGACGAAGATTGCCGGTATTGACCACATAATCCTCTTTGGCACTCTGCTGCCGGGTGATCTCCGCGGCAAGCTGCTCCAGGGTTAAGCCTGTTTTCATGGCAGCACCCTCCTTACCAGTTCAGCGCGATGGCATCATCCGTCATGCTGGCGGCGATGCCCTCACGCTCGAACACCTTCAGGAGCCGGGGCCAGTAATGCTTCTCTGGCAGGCTTTTGAATGAGGTCTGCGCTTTCTCTACGTCACCCTGACGGATGCAGATGTCACCGTTGTCCTTGATGACAAGGCTGCTATAGCCACGGGAATTGAGGTCGTAGATCAGATCATCCAGAACTTTGCGTCCCTGTTGCTCGAACCAGACCTGCGGATCGATTTCACGTGGCGGAGCAGGCAGCTTCTCGGAGGTGCCGTTCTCCGCCGCACTCTGTACCACAGGTGTGACCTTCAGCAGTGAGCAGGAGAAGTTGGCCTTTTGGTCAAAGGTCACCTCCGCCTGATCATAGTCGGGAATACCAGAGATGGTGATACGGCCTGTACCGCCGTGAAGGATCAGCTTCTCCGGCTCTGGGCTGCGCCACTCCCATGTGGCATCCGGATACACTGCTTTCAAATATGCGGAGATCCGGTGGTTAACATGGCGGAGCAGCAGTGGGCCGAAGCCATCCTCCTCTTCCACAGACAGTGCGCGAAGACTCTGGCGCTGTGCGTCATAGGCTGCTCTGCGGGCGGCGCGCCGCTTTTCGTTTTCCTGTTCCTGTATATAAGGGAACACGAATGCGGCCGTGACCCAAATCGCCCAAATGGTAAATGCGGCTGTCAGAAGCCAGATCTGTGTGTCGCTGCGTACAAACGCAACGATGGCCAGAACGGCTGCGATAAGGACAGATACGCCAGACCAGATGGACTTCTTCTTATTCATGCTTTGCACATCCTTTCCTTTTCGTGATGAAAACAAAAAAGAGGAGCTGCCACGCATCCTTTTGATACATGACAGCTCCTCTTATGCCCGGCATCCTATCCGGGCAAGGGTTCTCGTTCTCCGTCGATCTCCGGTACCTGTTCAGGCACTTTCGTGTCACGGGGCTGGAGATACCGCCATCGCAGCGCGATGACCTTCAGACGCTTATCCCGCGTCCAACCATCCCGTTTCAGATAGTCCTCCAGCTCCAGTGTGCCTTCCACACTGATCAGCGCGCCGCGGCACAAGCCTCTTTTGGCGAACTGTGAGGCAATAGCCCCAAAGGCAACGACCTGATAATACTGCGTTCTTGCGTAAGCCCCCTTACCGGTACGCTCCGCAAGGTCGAACCGTAGATAGGGCCGATTATTGGCGCTGATCTTCAGTTCAATATCATCCGATACAATACGGCCAACGACGGATATGTTTGCCATTACACTCCTTTCTGCCTTACGGCTTAAATATCTATAATAAAAAGTGCCGGCATACAGCATCAGCAATAAGCCAAAGCTGTCATGTCGGCACTAAATTACAATCTTAACAAACGTGTGCGATCCGAAAGGTATTCGGAAACCCTGAATAGGCGATGCACAAAGAACAACTACAAGTGCATTGTAGCACTATATATTGCGATTGTCAAGAGTCGCAATTCTATATATAGACATTTATTGAAACACACGAGAACCAATGATGTGCTGCAGCGCAGTGATTGCGGTGGAATATGACACGTCTTCAAAAAGGAGTGCGGATGTAATCTGCTCATAGTCACTCCTATATGCATCGGAGTCAACGATCTGCCGAAGGAGATTATTCATATCCACCCCCTCTTGTGCAGACAGGCAGACCTTGTGCGAGCGGCGTTCCAGAATGACCTCACTGGCTAATTGTCGCAGAGTATCATCAATCGTGACGATCATACTCAACTTATATATGTCATAAATGTGCCGCGAATGCTCTGTGATCGATCCATTGAGGTAGTAGTCTGCAAGTGCAAACAGCTTATCCAGCAGGGTACGCTCCGCTGCCTGCACATTGATTGAAAAAGGTTGCAGATTGTATTCGCGGATAATATCTTCTCTGCCGGTATCTTTCAGGAAATCATAAATGAAACTGGATGCGTCCATGGGATGATTCGGGAATGCGCGCATGGAAACAACGGTTTCAACGATAAGCTGCTGCTTCAAATACGTTGCCCCTTGCAATGCAGGGTAATTGATCACATAGCGATTATAGTCGCGCCGGCTGCGAATTTCTTCAGCATTGCTCAGGGATAATCCCAAGTCATCAACTACCGCCAAAATATTTCGCTTGAGTGCTTTACGCTGCCCTTCACTGGGACGGTCTTCAACATTCAAATCAATGTCCTCAGAAAAGCGCTGGATCAGCTTATAGCATTTTGAGAGTGAAGTTCCGCCCTTGAACACCATGTCTGGCTGATAGGAAGTCATCCTCCTTAAAAACTCCGTGACATAGTAGTCTTTTTCAATGATGCTGGCCGCAATCCCTGTCGCATCTGCCGTTCGTAGTATAGCTTGCTCGAACAATTCTCTATTACTGTGTAACATGATAGATGATCTCACTTTCCACCAGAGTGCGCATAGCCTTATCAGGAAACGCAGGTGCGTATTCTGTGATGCCGCGTCTCGTAATGCCGTTTTTTGTGATAAACTCTATGGTCAGTTTCTTCCTCCCTTCGGAGAAATAAGGTGCCGGCATTTCATTCATAAGCTCCAGGAAACTCAACACAGCAGCATTTTTTGCCGTGACCTTACTTCTGGCTCTGCGTAGAATAACACGCTGCTTCCCGATAGCTAACTCACGGGAACGTGTCTTTTCGTTGTTGGTACAGACTTCAATGGTATTGGGCATTTGCGTTGACAGCCCCAGTTGGTTTAAGAAAGCTGCACCGGAATAGTAGCCGTAACAGCCAGAACTATCCTTTACATATTTTTTCTCGATTACTTTGCGGGGGTCGAGCAGACTGGTGCCAAATGCTGTCTCAGTGGGAATATAATAAATACCGCGGTCAAAACGCACCAGCCTACCAGTTCTACACAATTCGTTCAGTTCTTTGAAGAGCCACGGGCGTGAATAGCCCCCGCAGTCAATCTCATCAAGTAAGATCGGCTCGTTACAGCCGAAATTCGTTGTGAGTCTATCTAAAAGCGTCATATCACAGCCTCCTTCTAATCATAGTATGCTTTTCTTGATTTGAATTATACTATAATCAACGCACTGTGTCAACATTGCTATAATCCGACGCCGCCTCAAGCCCGAGAAAGCCATCGGTCGGGAGAGATTCGTCTATGAAGCTGCTGCCAGTCTGTACCTGTGCAGGAGATTTATGTGCAGAGGATTTGAAATAGAAACGATATTGGCGGCCAACCTCTATCTTGTCCTGCCTGGGCAGTACAAGTGTCCTTTCACGCTCCTGACTGTCTATGATCCGGATATTGCGGTACTTGCGGAGCGGCGTCTGTGTGATGGCAATGCAGATGCCATCAACGGTCGAGTAGTGCCCGGCGATAATTAGGCGGTAGAGTTCTGCCGTTTTAAAAGCAAGTCCTATGGCGAGGATGCCGCTGAGCAGGGCTGTAGCGGTATCGAGGGAAAAGAAAATAGCTGCCAGCCCTACAAGGAAGAAAGCCGCCCCTGCCAACGCGGTGAGGAGCAGCTTTCTTCTCAGGGGCAGCGGCGCTGTCCTGAGCTTGTCCATCATGACAGCCTCTCAAAGATGATCTGACGGCGCAGATAGAGGTTTGCCACAGCCTGCAGCACGGGGCGGCAGCAGCCGAAGGGCCTGACCATATCCGCAATATTGTCGCTGGTGGTGGTATCGTCTGCATACAGGGCGTCCATCAGCTGCGAATCAGAGTGGATCGTATGGATGTCATACTCCACACACTTGATCAGCTCTGCCGTGGATAAGAGTGCCTGCCGGGACAGACGATAAACCCGCCGTTCGTTTGCGCTGCGCCGGTCCTTGCGAAACAGCTTCCTGGTAACCGCAAAAGGGACATGGCCGAAAACCGTCAGCTTGATAAACGAGATCAGGCGCAGCAGCAGGCTGTCTGAGATCGGCACCACGTAAAGCCCTGACAACAGAGCATACAGTGCATCCTCATCGGTTTCGCCGCAGCCCTCCACCACCAGTCCGCGCTGCATCAGTCGGCGCATACAGTCTGAGATACTGCGCTGGGGTTTGATGCCGCTGGCTTTCAGCTTGGCAGAATAAGCATTCTCAAGGGATCCGGCATCCATGATCTGCCAGTTCAGTGCTGCCCAAAGGATCATCTCCTGGATGTCCAATGCATATTCCCGGTTGTTGATGATGACCATAGGGCAGGTCATATCGCCCATGCGGCCTTTGCGCTCGAAACGGCCAACCGCCGTATAGTATTTCTGCATGAATTTCACCTCACATTTTTTCACGAAGCCTTGGAGCTTTTCTTCAACGGCTCATATTCAAGGCTATTCAAAAACTCCGCGTTATTCCTCAGCCGCTCGGCGGCTCTATGTACGGCCGCGCCCAAATAGTTGGCCTTGACGCCATAATAGGCAGCAATGTCCGTATTGCTCAGGCCGATAAATTTCAGCTGCATCGCCTCGATACCCAGCCGTGCGACACCGTTGTATTGCTGCTTCGCGCTTTCCAGAAGCGATAACGCATCTACCTCAGCCAGCTGCTCCTGAAGACTGCGGATGCCGGAGGCCATGGCACGGTGATTGTCAGCCTCCGTGTCAAAAATCTCCGATACAGGAAAGCTGCGCCGCTCCTTGCTGTGCTGCAGCCGGCAATAGGTACGCAGACCGTTCTCAACGACCCTCTGAGCATAGGTGGGAAAGCTGGCGCCGCCGTCCGGGTCATACGTCACTGCGGCCTTGCAAAGCCAAATGCAGCCCTCTTGAAACAAATCGTCATAGCCGAAACCATAGTGCTGCTCATTGACCTGAATGCTGGTACGGATGGCCCAGCGTACCACGTCCATATTCGCCTCTACCATACTGCGCTGGGCATCAGTAAGGGCAATATCCCTATTCTTCATCGTCAGATTCACCTCTCTTTCTCTGTGGCTTTAGGCGTTCTCTCTATGCGACCTCTGCGCTGTGGATACGAAACTTATCGCAGGCGCAGATCAACCGATCACACATGTACGCGCCGAATTGTGCGATATGCGCCTGTTCCTCGTGCAGACCGAACTCTGTCTGCATCCATTGATACGCCTCTTTCTTGGTCATCAAGCCGGAACGCCACAGGCGGTCAAAAGCCCGGTGTGCCTGGATACGCTTATGCCGAAGCTCCCCGTCAGCCAGAGAGCCCATGGGCTGCCGTGTGGCGCGATGGGCAGCCACATAGCTGTTGCAGGCGGGATAACGGTCACAAACATACAGATAGCTTCCTGCACTACGACTGTTGCCATATACAAAGCTGGCAGGATGCAAGGTAGCCTTAGCTCCGCAATTAGGGCAATGGATATTGACTCTTTTCAGAATGTTCACCTCCTTCTTTCGGCTTGTGTGCGTTCATTGTTGGCAGATCTCCCACAATTGGGATAAACTGCACCGTTTCGGGTCTTCTACGTTCCAGACAAGCCAGCTGGTGTAGAAGCGTTGGAATCCCTCCAGCGTCATAATGCCGACGCAATCATATTTATCCACGGTCTCACCGGACAGTTCCTCGAATACCGCCACAGGGATGATTGAAGGCACGGCATTGTGATTTACAGACAGGAGAAAACCGGAGCATCCGTCACACCGCTGGCAATCAATGAAGAAGCTGTTGCGCCAGTTACAGCAGGTTGCCTGTAAAAATCGGTAAAAACGCTTGTCCATAAAATTCCCTCTACTATCATTATCCGTAAAACGAAATCAAAAGTGCGCCACTTTTTGAAAAAATTTTCAAATTTCTCTGCGGCCACGGGGTCGGGGGCGTCTGGAGACAATAATTGCCACGGCAGCTACCGCAGCTAAAATGATACAAATTGCTTTTTTCATTGTGCATTTCTCCTTAATTTTCAGTTCGTTCACAGTAGACCACAAACCGCTGCCGCCCGCCGCCGGCGTGGGGGTGGCAGGTCAGCCGCGTCGCAGTTCTTGTCAACTTTCAGGCTTCTTTTCCTCACAGGAGCGGTGGTTTGAATCACCGCCCGCTGAAATGTTACCGGGTTTATCCGGAAACATTTCATCAGAGCTATTGATTTTTATCTCACGGTGTCGTATACTATCTATTGAAATGTAGCATGATAATACCAGCAAGTTTTCAATGGAGGTTGGGCTATGGAAATAAAACGAGATCGCTATTTGAAAAAAATCATCTCCTTCATGTGGGATGGTCAGGTGAAGGTGATCACTGGCATCCGCAGATGCGGCAAGTCCTATCTGCTTCGCAATCTGTTCAAGAGTTACCTTCTCGGTGAGGGTGTTACCGAAGATCATATTCTGTCCTTTGAGTTGGACTTGACCCGTGATATTCGCTATCGCAATCCGCTGGAGCTTTCGGCTCATGTCCGTGAGATCGTAGAACACAGTGCAGACCAATATTATCTTTTTGTAGACGAGATTCAGATGTCCGACGAGGTTCCGAATCCTTACAATCCGGACGGAAAAAAGATCACCTTCTACGATGCTCTCAACGATTTGAAGTCCTTGTCCAACTTGGACATTTATGTGACCGGCAGCAACTCCAAAATGCTGTCCTCCGATATACTGACTGAGTTCCGGGGACGGAGCGATGAGATCCGTGTGCATCCGCTTTCCTTTGCCGAATACTATTCAGCCGTAGGCGGTGATAAGCAGGATGCCTTTGAGGACTATGCCTTCTACGGCGGTATGCCGCTGATCCTGTCCCGTCCCACGGATGCCGCGAAAATGGCTTATCTGAAATCGCTGTTTTCTGAGGTCTATCTGAAGGACATTGTAGAGCGGAAGAAGATCAAGCGTGAGGATGTGCTGTCCGCGATTCTTGTTCTGCTGTGTTCGTCTATCGGCTCTCTGACCAACCCAACGAAGGTTGCTGCCGCCATCAACACCGTGCAGAAGCGCAGTGGAGAAAACGTCGTTGCCTTGAACACCGTGAAAGCCTATATGGATCACTTGTCGGATTCCTTCCTCTTCACTGAATGCAAACGCTGGGATGTCAAGGGCAAGAGCTATTTTGACTACCCCAACAAATACTACTGTGAGGACATTGGACTGAGAAATGCCCGTATCGGCTTCCGCCAGCAGGAAATGACGCACATCATGGAGAACATCATTTTCAATGAGTTGATGATCCGTGAATGCGCCGTTGACATCGGCATTGTCTACGGCAACGAGAAAAATACCAAAGGAAAGGTCGTGCCGGTCGCGCGGGAAATCGACTTCATTGCAACCTCCGGTGGCAAGAAGACCTATATCCAGTCTGCCTACGCATTGGGAACAGCGGAAAAGGCGATCACCGAGAATAAGCCTTTCGCGCTGACCGGTGATTCCTTCCCGAAGATCATTGTGCGTCATGACATTCGCAAGCGTTGGTATGATGATAACGGTATTCTCAATATCGGCGTCATCGACTTCCTGCTGGACGACACGCTTGTCTAATTTCTTCTAAAAGCAAATATGAAAACGCATTGAGGGGGATCTCCTTGGTTGGGGCCACCTCAATGCCTTCACCGGAAAAATTTTATGGTACACCCTTGGCTTTTTCCACTTTTCCCGGCAGCCCCAGCGCGGCGTATGCCGCCACGCAGGCCGCCTCATCCAATGCCCCGCTGAGTTCTCGTCCCAGCAGTCCCTCCAGCCGCCACACTGCAGCCGCATAGTCCGGCATCTGCTGCGTGAGTCCCTCGTGGATGAGGGCAGGCAGCCGCAGATATTCCGGCGGCAGCTGCCCCAGCCGGAGGCGGAGCCGGACGAACGCCTCCCCCAGATGCCGGTCTGCAAGCGCACTCATAGCAGCACCCCCAGCAACTCGTCCATCAGCTCGTCTGATGCCGCCGCCCAGTCGCTCGGGTATCCTGCCCAGGCCGTGCCGGTATGCGCCAGCTCGTCCAGCTCGTCCGAATGCTCCAGGCAGTAGTCTGCGAGCGCTTCCCAGGTCAGGCCGGGGGTGGAGCAGCTCCGGATGAACGCAGCCTCAGCGGCGACTCCCCGCCGCATCTCCCAGCTCTGGCTGGCGTGGTTCCAGCAGAGGCTCCAGCGTCCGGGCTCCGTGTCTGGGGCGTGGACGGCCGCCAGCTCCGCGCGCGGCATCTTGGGAAAGAGGGTGGGGAAACTGTCTCTTATACACATCTGACGCTGCCGACGAAGGCTT
>ENA-OYYW01000536-OYYW01000536.1-human-gut-metagenome-genome-assembly--contig:-NODE-536-length-11680-cov-10.468645_pt1 | contig 11680 bp, 8 predicted proteins | sample MGYA00243254_ERZ653459 | MGnify/ENA primary metagenome ERZ653459 (study PRJEB26926, sample SAMN06164952) | human gut metagenome | biome: ENVO:00009003; feature: ENVO:2100002; material: ENVO:00002003...
CCTAAGCCTTCGTCGGCAGCGTCAGATGTGTATAAGAGACAGTTCTTATTTTTTTCAATAACGGCATTGATCAAAGTGTCATCAAGATCGTTTTGTAGTTCAAGGGCATGAAGTTCGGATATGTCTTTAGGCAAACAACTTCCCCCATATCCTCGATTGTCTTTGTAAATGAACGTATGGCTAGTCCCGATCCGTGGATCAGCAGTCCAGATTTCTCTTACTTGATTGTAATTTAAACCGAGTTTTTCGCAAATATCATACATTTCGTTGATGAAGATAACTTTCGTTGCGAGAAAAGCATTCTCCATATATTTTGCCAATTCAACCTCGTCTGCGGAGGCCTGATAGATCTTAACGTTTGAATTTATCACCGTTTTGTATGCCTCTATTGCCAAGTCGATTGCTTCCGAAGAACCGCCGAACGACAACCAATTTCTTTCCGTCAAATCGGCGAATGGATGCGCTGTGGTTTCACCGTAGTATTCAGGTTGAAAAACTATGTTTTTATGCAGTTTTTCCGTCATTTCTCTCGTATATCCGACCCTGACTGTTGAACGAATGATAATGACATTGCAATTGCACCAAGACAGGACCTCGTCAACCGCTGTGGTATCACACGAACCGTTTTCACTCATAGGCGTCGGAACGCAAATAAAAGCCGCATCACAATTATTGATATCGTCCATCGTGCCAATATTCTTAAATTTATCATAAACGATAGCATCTTTAAAAAGATTATGCATTGCCGTGCCGACATGTCCCAATCCGATAATTCCTACTTTCATTTTGATTTCCTCCATTTTATTCCCTTATATTCTTTTTGATATTTTGAACCGAGTTCGCTTATCAACTCAATGGCTTCGTTCGCACTTTCGAATGAATACACCTTATCGTCCCTTGAATCGCCATAACGTTGTCTTTCATCGACTTTTTTATTTGCCAACTTTGCCGACCAACCATTCTTATTCCAAGCGATAATGAGTTTATACATAGACCAAGCGGTTGCGATTTCAGCCAGCGTTCCAGCGCCTCCGCCGATCGCAATGACCGCATACGCATCAACGACCTGTTTCGCCCTCATACTATCTAACCCCGTAGCAATCCTTATGTCCGCAAATTCATTTGCTTCAGAGGTATCGTTACCGGGGAGTATTGCAAGAGTATCGCCGTATTCATACTTATTTGATTTCTTTGCTCCCTTTAAAGCGGCTTCCATAACGCCTCCTAATCCTCCCGTCTGAACTCTATACCCCGCATCAACCAATTGTTTGCCAACTTCTTCGGCAAGAAAGTATTCGGGATCATCACTGTTTATAGCGGCATCGCCTATAACGGATATAATCGGTTTCATAAATCTCCTTTTTGCTTTTTGAAAAAGTTTTTCCAATATTTCTTTTTTGTGTTGCGTCTCATACTGAGCCTGTTCCGTTTTATTTTCTAACGACGGCTCGAAGTAATAAATTTTCTTTTTAATCTCTATCGGGTGTTTTGACGCTTCGACAATCGGCAAGAGTATCGCATAATCGGTATGAACGTCTAGATACTTCCCTTTTTCTTGAAGAAAATCACCTATATAGTCTACTAAATATCTTTTAAACGTTTTTGGATGAAGCCATATATTATCGCCGTTACGTTCCCAAGATTTCTTGAACGAATCTATTGAATATCTTCTTGTCGGCTTGTCGGCCCTGAAGCAACCGCCGACCGTCATATCGGCGCCGTTTTTATACGATTCTTGTATTATTGCAATTGCATCGGACGTTAATAGAGCGTCGTCACCGTCAACGTTAATCACTATTGTATTCGGATCTGTAACGATAAATTTCATAGCGGTGTCAAAATTTGCTAATGAATCGACCGAATGTATATTTTCAATCAAAATCATATGATTTTTACACCATAAGTCATATTTTGAAAGACAGTATAGATACTCTTGTTCTTTGAAATCCGAACAATCGTCGAAGTAAACAAAATCAAAATCCTGACAACTCTGATTTTTCAGAGAACCGATGAGCCTTTTTAACTTTTCTACACCTACGTTTTTTCCTCTGGAAAAAACAACAATGTCCCTTTGGGCCTTAGGATACCATAATTTTATATTGCCTACAGCATCAACGTTCTCTTTTTGTTCTTCGGGAATATTTCCGAGTAAGTATGCGCTTATAAAATTATGTTTTTTCATTGAATTCGGAAGATGAACAAAACATAGGTCTTTTTGTGCAAAACGAATGCTTTCATTTTTTTGCAACGCGTTGTCCAACGCTCTGTGCCAAGGTAGAACAAACTGACCGTTGTCATTTTTATAATTTTTTATCGGAAGTTTCTTTTTGAGGGCAATCAAGTCTATAAAACAAGTCCTGACTTCTGTTCTGTTCCCTAATGAAGGATAGAGGGATTCTTGTCGATACACCCCGATTGCCCCGGTTATAGCTTTAGAACTTACGAAATCCTCAAAAGCTTTTTCAAGCGCACCAAAAGAAGATTTGTAAAGAATGTCTATATCTGTTTGAAATACGTATTGTGTATCGACATTTTCGAAACCGTTTAGAGTTGCCAATAGTTGCTGACCGTTTTCACTATGACTATGCTCGGAATTCTCACCAAACCATTCAGTGTAGACAGCATGACTATCGGACAAGACAACTTCGTCTATCATTCCGTTATCTTTTAAATATTGTAGATTTTCTAAAAGCATCGACTTGTCATCATTTGAGTATCTTCTATTCCTTTCCCCGTCAAACAAATCTACCGAAACAAGTCTCGTTTTGAATCGACAACCTTTCTCCAAATTATGAATAATTTGTTTTATACAAGGGATTACTATTTCATAATCCATCGGGCACGTTTTTATCATTAAGGTACACTCGGTTAGAGAATGCATACCTCTGTTGACGACGTCAAAAACCAGATGTTCGCCTATCGGGTTTAATGTATCGGCGTTTACTCCTTCTGTTTCAAGAACTTCAACAATTTCCAATCCATGTCTCTTAAGAAGATTTTCATAGTAAGAAAAGGGTCTGTGATAATCTTCCTTAGGACCATACAATCCGATTTTTGTGTAAAAAGTATTTTCTTTATATTCACCGGAATATCCTTTACTTCTCAGTTCGGTGTTATTGATAGAATCGAAGAAAGGATCACAGATGCTTAAAATTGCATGCCCGTTACTTTTAAGAATTTTTGTTATGTTGGCAAGAATTTTATCTGTCCATTCTTCCGTTACATTGCACAAAACAAGATTTGAAATCACCAAATCAACTTGTTTATTAAAAGCGTCTATAGAATCAATGATAGTTACGCCTCTATCGGCTCTTGAGTGCAATGTTTCCGTATCAACGTCAAACACATAACAGTCGGCATCATCTTTTAAACGATTCATGATTTTACATTTTCCGGCACCGTAATCAAGAATTGTTTTCGGGGAATATTTTTTTATTCTCTCTATAACCATTCCGTCATGTATCGCTTCCTTTTCTCTTTTGCCGAAAAGTTTTATAAATTTATCTATGCCGAAAAGCAATTCTGCGTCATCGCCCATATAATCTTTTTCGATTAGTTCGGTAAACTCATTGTGGATAACGGCGGGATATTTTAGCATTTCAAACGTTCTTTTAACAGTTCTATCGAAATCCGTTTCGGTAAATTTTATGATGTTCTTACCATAGTCTATAAATTTCAATTTGCCATTAAGCAATATGAAATTATCTTTTTTCACGTTCGAAAGAGTTAAGCCTTCGTCTTTTAGGAAACATAATAGCGAGACTAGTTCCTTAGCATGTCCTTTCTCATATGGCTCGATTTCCCCGTTTTGGCTATAACTTAAAACCGAATAACCGTGAATATCTTCAAAGTAAATCCTATTAAGTTGCTCACATTTATTGAAATTTGTGGAATGCGCTTTAAGAAATTCAAAATTTTGCGGTTCATAAAACACCTTAACGATTGTCGAATCGCCTTTCAATAGGGCAACGCCTTCTTGCCCATATCCCAACGGCTTATATTCTTCGCCGAATACAGAGATTATTTTTTCTTTTTTTCCCGTTAATTCATACTTCTTAACAATGTTTCTGACAACGTCATAGGCGGATCTTACCATTGGTTCATACAGGTAATATTTAGCCTTTTTAATGAATCTGTTGATAAAACCCTGATTCATTCCTTTATAAGAATCAGCATCGGCTATGCTTAATAACCCTGTAATTCTGCAAAAAGAATCATAGATTCTTGTTAATCGCTCCTCATAAATTTGTTTGAAGGTTTTATAAAACGATTCCCTGCTTTCATGAAGTTCCGACTCTATTGTTTTTGTAAACGAAGAACCCAACAGGTCTTTCAACAATTTATCCGCTTCTTTCTCTATTTCGAAATCGGTTTTTATCTTGGAATGCAATGTGGCGAATGAAGAACCAATAATGTTAAAACCGTTTTTCTTTACCTGTTCTACCCAGAAATAGTCGCTTCTTCTTGCAATCAAATCGCCGAATCGTGGTGAAATATTCGGAATATCTAATACTCTTCTATTGAAGATAATAGTGTTTCCGCCTCTGCAATATGGCGTAAACTCTGACATTTCGCTCACAAATAGTTTTCTTGACGTTGCTTTCCCCGAAAACACGTCGTTCAACGACTCGGCGTAGGATTTCAAGGGCGTTTCCAAACCGATATGGCTATCCGATAAATCGTAATAATAGTCTCTGATATCGTATATGTCGGACCTGTAGCGTTCGGTCTTGTTAAGGTAAACTTTATAGACATAATCTAATAACGATGTTCTCAATGTCGAAAGAGTCGGCAGCGGAGCATCCCCCGAATAAGAGCCGATTACAACATCAGCCTTGCCGTCATATCTCGACAGAATATCGACAACATTTAAGGGGCATTCGCAAAATTCTGAATCAACCCTCATTAAATACTTAAAATCCATATCGTCATCTAAAACCCATATAATATCGTCCTCGTTACTATACGTCTTCAAAAATTTGTGAAGTATGGTTCTCGAAATCGTAATATCCTTTATTTGACCGTCTTTGCGCAAAGAATCAGAGGCAAAACTAAGGCAATCTATGTTTAATCCTGTTTTCTTGGCTTCTCTTAATAAAACTATTTTAGCATTGTTTTTTTTGACGACATCTATAAATTGCTGCGTCGGATATTCGATATTGCACAGCAACACAATTGATTTATCAATGCCTTCTAAATCGGAGATAGCCTTTAACAGTCTCAGCCCTAACTTTTCATCTGACACGATAAATCCAAAAACGACGTGTTTATTAAAACCACCGCAATTTTGTCTAATGCAAGTTTTTACTGATTCATGCGGTAAATTATCGGTTGTGCTTTCTTCCGAAAGTTCTGTATACCGATTCGCTCGCTCAAAAAATTGCAGTTTAATCTCAGAATCCATTAGCCCTTCATATTTCGAATAAAAATATGAAAGGCTTTCTCTTTTACCTGCATTATTGTTGGTAAGCCTTGAGCGGTCATTATGTGCATCGATATCTACTAAAGTTTCGTTTATTATTTCATATTTTGGGTTCAACATCATTACACGAGTAAAAAAGTCTCTATCCGTGGTCGAATTTAAAGCCTCGTCAAAGCAACCGGCTTTTAACAGAGTGCTCAACTTAATAAACGTATTAGATCCCTGAATATGCGGATTTTTAGCCAAAAAAGAAGTTTTTTCAAGATATGTCGGCACACTTAAAGGGAACGCCTTGCCTTCGGAAGAATAATTCAATCCAGACACGACAAAATCCGGCTTACTGCTCAACTTTAAACAGCAAGATTCTATGTAATTTGATTTCCAAGAATCATCGTCGTCAAGAAAAGCAATATAAATATCGTCGGCATTTTCATCGTTGCGAATCAAATGTCTTAGTACGATATTGTCAATGGCCGTATTTAAATTTCCGGCATAATTTCTTATGTATCGATCTCTAAGAAATATGCATTTACTTTCGCATAGATTCCTATCTTTTTGAAAGTCTCTTTCATCAGAATCCGACACGACTATCAACTCGTCTAATTTGCGTGTTTGATTGATAGCCGACATAAGAGCCCTCTTTAATAATTCGTTCCTGTTTTTAGTGGCGATAACGCCGATTATCTGAATCATAAGTTCCCCTGTATGTAAAAAACGACCTGATTTACCGTCGGTCGCCGTAAAAAAATCTATTAGACCGATGCAGGTAGACCATTGGCAATCAATTGGATTTTTTCAATCCGTTTAGATTTTTAACACCTTCATCCTTATTATTGATATTGTACACTTTTTTACGAATATTTTCAAGTATTATCTTGTTAATACAAGTGCTTTGTCTGGTTAATTATTTTTATTTGACAGACAACTGACGATAATTAAGCCGAATCCGCCGAGAAACAACCCACCGAAAAATCATCCGATTGCGCTACGACATTTGTTATGCGCAATGATTGGACATGCGATTGTGCTGACTACCGTTACGATTAAACCTAAAGTGCTTACGATATCCATTATTTGCTCTCCTTTGCGTTATTGAGTATTTTATTGAACTCTTCCTCAGTTTTTGCTTGAGTCAATAAATTCAAATAGTGTTTTAGTTCGCCGAGCTTCATTTCATCGATATCGGCAACTCTATTCAAAAGACGAATCAAGCGAAGTTTTTCGTTAAACTCTTTTAATGCCTTGTAATATCCGTCCGAATTTTCTTTGAGTTGTTTTTCGATTTGAGCGTATTCTCTGACGGTAATTGTTTTCATATCGTAATGACTTTCAAGATAATATCGTTTTATTTCGTTCGACAACTCCTTATATCCGAGTTCGATACACTCCTCTATTGAAAGTGCTTTTATCGACGTGATTTTGTCGTCCGCACTCAAATCTTTCATTGCGTTTTGTTTGGCAGACTCCTCAGAATCCGCCTCGATTACCCATTCAAACGAACCGTCGCCGGTTCCCGATACCAAGTAGTACATGTTCTGCCTCCGTTTTTGTTTTGTGTCTTTATTGTATCGCAGGGCATAAAAAAAGAACAGGACACGTTTTGTCCTATTCTTATCGCTTGAAATATTGCTGAAATTATGGTATAATAATAATGTTCTTTAATAGTTTGCCTTCGGAGCACTGCGAAAGCTAAGCAAAGGAGGTATACGTTATGGAACAAAAACGTAAAGACCTTGGCTTAGTTGCCGGGGCAAACTTAAAACGTCTTATCAAGGAATCGAAGTATCGTACTCAGGAAGAATTCGCTTTTGAATTCTGCACCGATGTCAGAACCGTCGGAAGATGGATCAACAGAGGGATTAAAAACTTGGATACGATACAACAAATTGCCGATTTCTTCGGTATTGACGCTTTATCCATCCTCTCCTAACCAAGAGGATGGCTTTTTATTTTAGATTGTTTTGTTTTATAAACTCTTTTAATTGTTCATAAGGTATTGACAAGTCGTTTTTAACAAAGTATAAGTTATATTCGCAATATACGTCACTCAAAAAAACGGGAAACAAAATCAATCCGCAAATACAATCAACTCCGACAAATACAAATAAATAAATGCGAACAATTCCCGCAATAGCAGGAATTAACCAAAGCGATACGGCGTTCAAATATGGCATAATTATAGCCGCAACTCTTAAAATCTTAACATACCACTTTTCTCCGTCGTTACCGCATAAAATATTATTATCATCGTATATACCGCTCGACTTTTTGTCCATTTCGTCGTATTTCATTTCGTATGGCAACGGTTTGAACGTAACGGCTTTATAAATCGGATATGCGTAAATAAGCAAATTTAATATCAATACGCACCACATATAAGGAATACATATTGCCGCAAGAACGGTAATTATTTGTATTAAGGATAAAACAAGTTTTTTAATAATAGATATACGTCTCTTTTTGTTCTTCCTGTTAAGATCGCTTTTATCTCCGCAATATATAAATACCCTATCTGCGTTTTTTACAAATTCCACCAACTCGGACGAATTTGTCTTTAACATTTCGTCTACAACGGAAGAGTTATCGCTTGTATTTTTGTCTATACGCGCTAAAACTTTGGCTTGTTCGTCAAGTTTATCGAATACGTTGTCAGCCATCAGATTTGCTCCTTATCCTTTTCGTCCGCAATCCATTTCTCGATATTCGTGTCGCCGCTTATCATTCCGCCGACTTTTCTTCCCACGGCTTTCGTGAGAATACGGTTTTCTACAATGGCAGGCTTTAATTCAAGTAATAAATCTATCGTTTTATTGAGTTTTTCTTCCATAGAAGAAAGTTTTATATCCTTTAACACACTGATTTGACGTTGAAGTTCTTCGTTTTGGTCTTCAAGCGAAAGTTTATCGATTTCGGATTGCGACAAAAGATTTTTATACGTTTCGATGTCGGTTTCTTTCATTTTTCCCGATTCGACGGAAGATAACAGCTCGTCTTTCAGTTTTTGCATTTCAGCTTTCAGTGATGCGTTTTCCTTTTCCAAAACTCCGAATATTTCCATAATCGAATTATCATCATACTGTATTTTTTCGGTTTTTTTATAGGCAAAAAATGCATTTACCACATTGATAAAAATGCGAAGATAATTTATGACTGTCTCGATTTGTATATTCTTTTCCATTTTATGCTTATGTGCATTTATTTTCAACGTATAGTCACATAATTTACAGTAAGTATATTCGTCTACTAATAAATCGTCAGATAAAAAAGCTTTAATTTCGAGGTTGTGTAAAATATCTCCGCAGGTCATACGTGCCGTAAGTTCTATATTGTCAGAAATCGCAAGAAACTTCAGCAACTCCTCAACCATATCAAGATATGAATCATAAAAAGAATTGCTTGCCGCTTTTATATTTTTTTCAACGGTTACATATCTATTAAACACTCTATCGCTTATTTGATTTAGTTTTTCAAACATTTAGATTTCCTCCGTAGCGATTTTCACGACTTCATACATCCCAAGGTGGTCGATTCAAAATAAAAGGTGCTATTGTTCAAATAAAACAGCAATTGAATTATAGCATATTTAATTTGTTTTTTCAACTTTTTATAGGTTCAAACTTGTTACACCATTATTTACCTATGAAATGAAAAATTATAAAAAATCATTTCAACACAAATTATAAAAAAACAGCAAAATTCACAACGAAACTGTTTCAAAAACACAGGAGAGATAGGGAACAACAACTACATTATTTTAACCCGTATTTTCTCCATTTGACGATTAGGCGTGCCGTAGTCTTGATACAAGTGCGCACGCGTACGCGCGCGCAAGACTACGGCACGCCTTCTCTAAAACACAAACCCGAATCCGGGCAGATCAGCACGGAGCGGAGCGAGGTTTCGCGCTAACCCGCTTGGCGAAATCCTCGCTTATCCGTCATGCCGTTGCTGGTGTCTTGCCTCGGAATCTTCGGTGGTTTTTAGCTGGAAGTTCGTAGGCGCGATTTTGTCTTTTGGCTTATTACACCAATCTGTTCGCCTTCGTTGTAATACATAAATTTGTCTTGCAACAACAACTTCTTTTCTTCAACGCCTATACCGCACAATACATCGTTTTCATCTATGTCCGAAATAACATAGACGGGGAGTTTTCGAGAGTAAACAATCTTCTCGTGAGTCTTGCCTATGTACTTCAAAATGTAACGAAATAGTAACCAATCTGTGACAAAACATTGATGGAACAGTAATGTGATATGTCTTTTCTTTCTCTTTTATAGGTGGTTGTGGAGTTTATCAGAAAAGCATCTTTCTTCAAGGGGGAAAATATTGCAGATAATCAAAGCAAATATACCAACGCAATATTTTCCCTATTTCCTTGACGATGCGATGCTTTCCCGATTTTTTCGAGGTGTCGAAAGAAAAAGACAACTCGACAAAGGAGTGTTCCAACTATGTTTCAACATCGTTTCAACAATGTTAATTCAGACTTTCAACACCGTTTTACAAATTTCAAATTAGGCACAAAACGGCTCAGTCAATGTCCTACTCAACGGGAATTGAACACTCTATACTCGAATTACAACACATCAAAAAGGAGAAAACGATATGAAAAAGTGCGTCATTTACGCCAGATATTCAAGCGAACGGCAGACTGAACAATCTATCGAAGGTCAACTTCGAGTTTGCTATGAATTTGCAAAAAACAATGAGCTTATCGTCATACACGAGTATATAGACCGTGCAATGACAGGAACGAACGATTTGAGAAAAGAATTTCAACAAATGCTTTCGGATAGTGAAAAAACAAACGAATGGGATATATGCCTTGTGTATGCCCTAGACAGATTCGGAAGAAACTCTATTGAGCAAGCAATCAACAAATTTAAATTGCAAAAGACAGGTAAAATTGTCATTTCTGCAACCCAACGAACGTCGCGAAATATAGACGGTTCTCAAAACCTTGACGGCATTATTCTTGAAAATATGTACGTCGGCATGGCTGAATACTACTCTGCCGAACTATCGCAAAAGGTAAAACGCGGAATGAACGAAAGCCGAATCAAAGGACAATTTACAGGCGGTGTACCTATTTTCGGGTACGAGGCATACGGAACGAAAGCAGAAGGTAGAAAGGTGCGAATCAAAGAAGACGAGGCTGTAATCGTAAGACGAATTTTTGATGAATACGCAAGCGGCAGACTTATAAAAGATATACACGATGATCTCAACAATGAAGGTGTGCTTTGTCACGGAAAGCCATTTACAAGAACCGTTTTCTATAATCTACTAAAAAATGAAAAATACATAGGCATCGTTCGGTTCGGCAACCAAATATTCGATAACATTTACCCACCTATCGTCAAGAAGCAAGTATTCGATATATGTAGAGCCAAAGCGCAAGCAAATAAAATCGGCAAACATACCGACGTACAATATCTTTTAAAAAACAAGGTGCATTGCGGCTATTGCGGGAGATCTGTAAGTTCGGATACCGGCACATCAAAAAACGGCACTGTTATGCGATACTATAAATGTATTGGCAGAAAGGTAGATAAAAATTGTGACAATGTTCCGATCCGAAAAGAACTACTTGAACAATTGGTAATCGATTCAACATACCAAGCATTAGCGACTCCCGACTTAATAGAAAAACTAGCAGACTTGATACTTAGCGCTCACGAAAAGCGAATGGCGGACAATTCAATAATAAACATCTTAGAAAGCCAATGGCAAGATACTTCAACGTCAATTGCGAATTTAATTTCTTGTATGGAAAAAGGCATTGTAAGCAACTCAACCGCAAAGCGACTTGAAGAACTTGAAAATCAAAAAACTGAATTGGAAACGAAAATTGCTTTGGAAAAGGTGAAAGAATCAACTCTAATTCAAAAAAGAGATATCGTCAACTACTTAAACCAAGCAATAAAAAAGACGCCGCGTCTAATGATTGAACTGTTAATCAAAGACGTTGTTCTTTACAAAGACCGAATAGAGATTCACTTCAATTATACCGACTTAATAAGACCTGATGCAGAACCGCGTCAGGCCTTATTATTTTACAAATTTACAAAAGAAGTTGTTATCGATTATCATAGGATGAACTGTCAACCTATTAAGAAAAACATCGAAATCAAACTCTATATTTAACATTCTTTTTTGCAAAAATTTACCCTGAGTTTTCAATCATAAATGGCAATTATATTATAAACGCTGTCTCTTATACACATCTCCGAGCCCACGAGACCTCTCTACATCTCG
>ENA-OYYW01000547-OYYW01000547.1-human-gut-metagenome-genome-assembly--contig:-NODE-547-length-11503-cov-5.101502_pt1 | contig 11503 bp, 10 predicted proteins | sample MGYA00243254_ERZ653459 | MGnify/ENA primary metagenome ERZ653459 (study PRJEB26926, sample SAMN06164952) | human gut metagenome | biome: ENVO:00009003; feature: ENVO:2100002; material: ENVO:00002003...
CGGAGATGTGTATAAGAGACAGACTACGGATATCATCCTAAGTAAGGAGAACGCACCATGCTGCAGATCGTAATGGCCTTTGCACCCCTCGTGTTTTTGATCCTTTACGCGCTGAAGACCCGCAAGATGGCGGATGCCATGGTACTGGCCACGCTGCTGGCTATGGTGCTGCTGCACCGGCAGCATTTTCTCACCGGTACCATCGACGCCATGTATACCGCGCTGTCCAACTCCTCATACCAGTTTGCACTGTGCGTCATCATCGGCTTCGGCGGCATGATCACGCTGTTTCAGGAGTCCGGCGCCCTTATGGGGTTCCGGGATCTGCTGCTGAAGATCGCCTCCGGCCCCAAGCGGACGCTGGTGCTGGCGTGGCTCATGTCGGCCATCATGTTTCTGGACGAGTACCTCAGCGCCCTGACGGTGACCTTCTCCATGCGGGAGATCACCGATAAAAACCGCATCCCCCGTGAGCATCTGGCGCTGCAGGCCAATATCATCGCGTGCTGCCTGTGTGTCGCCGTGCCGTTTTCCAGCTGGACGGCGTTCAGCGTGGGACTGATCTCGGCACACGGTCTCGGCTTCAGCGACTATGTCCGCGCCATTCCCTATATGTTCTACCCGCTGGGCATGATGCTTCTGTGCCTGCTGCTGGCGGTGGGGGCCTTCCCCAAGCTGGGCGGACTGAAGCGCGCCTATCAGCGGGTGCAGAGCGGCGGCCTCGCCTTTGAGCGGGACGACACCATGGAGAAGCTGGTGGACATCCCCGATGTGGACGAGAGCCGCGTGTCCTCCGCGTGGAACGCCATCGTACCGCTGGCGGTGCTGGTGGGCGGCACCATCGCCTACGGCAACGATCTGGTCCACGGCATGATCATGGCCATCATCGCCCAGTTCCTGCTGTATGTACCACAGAAGATCATGACGGTGGGGAAGTTCTTCGAGCATTTCTTCAACGGAGCCAAGGGCATGACCATGCTGGCCATCGTGGTGGGCTTCGGCTTCATGCTCAGCGAGGCCAACCGGGGCCTGGGTCTCTTTGATACGCTGATCACCAGCATCGGCGGCGCCGTACCCGCGTTTTTGATCCCGGCGCTGGCATTTCTGCTGGTGGCGGCAACGGTGTTCGCCGTGGGCAGCTGCTGGGTGGTCATGACCCTCGCCATCCCGGTATTCCTGCCGCTGGCTGCGTCCGTGGGGCTGCCTGCGCCGGTGATCGTCGCCGCCATCATGAGCGGCGTGTCGCTGGGGTACAGCACCTGCTTCTATGCCGACGCGGTGTTCATGACCACGGCGGGTACCGGCGTGTCCAACATCACCATCATCAAGACCACGGCGCCCTACGCCGCGGTGGGAGCGGCGGTGGCGGTGATCGGATTTTTATTGTGCGGTCTGGGCATATTGTAACAGCGTATAAGCGGGGGCGGATGTCCGAGGGGGTGTCCGCTCCTGTTCTTTGCGGCTTTTTAACTCGACTTGGCGCGGGTTTTCTGGTATACTGCCATCAGCTTATCAAGAAGGAGGGGATCACGCTTATATGGATACTGACGGCGGTGACTATCCGGGTAACCATCTGAACTGCCATCTGTTTGTGGAAGCATATCTGCGCTGTGTTTTGCGGGGCAGACGTGCTTTTTTGCGCTTATAGGTGTCTATCCACCGGTAAAAAACAGACGACAGAAAAGGAGTTACATATTTTGTCAACCACAACTTGTATTGTATTTATGGCGGTCTGCCTGCTGCTATCCGCCTATTTTTCCGCCACAGAGACGGCGTTTTCCTCCGCCAACACCACGCGGCTCCGGACGCTGGCGGAGAAGGGGAGCAGAAACGCGGCGCTGAGTCTGAAGCTGCTGGGGCAGTACGACCGGCTGCTGTCCACCATCCTCATCGGCAACAACATCGTCAATATCGCCACCGCGTCCATCGGCACGGTGCTGTTCGTGCGGCACTACGGCGACGCGGGCGCCACCATCTCCACGGTGGTGGTGACGGTGGTGGTGCTGATCTTCGGCGAGATCTCCCCCAAGAGCATCGCCAAGGACTGCGCGGAGCGGTGTACCATGCTGTCCGCCCCCATCCTGCGGGTGTTCATCTGGGTGCTGCTGCCGCTGAACTGGCTGTTTTCCCTGTGGAAGAAGCTGCTGAGTCGGGTGTTCCGTCTCAGCGGCGCGAGCAAAATGTCCCAGGAGGAGCTGCTGATGCTGGTGGACGAGGTGCAGCAGGACGGCAGCATCGACCGGGACGAGGGCGAGTTGCTGAAAAACGCCATCGGCTTTTCCGAGCAGGTGGCGCAGGACATCCTCATCCACCGGGTGGATCTGGCGGCGCTGCCCGTCACCGCCGGCAAGGAGGAGGTGGCGGCGCTGTTTACCAAGACCAAATACTCCCGGCTGCTGATCTACGAGGATTCCATCGACCACATTCTGGGTACCATCCACCGTAAGGAATTCTATGTGGGCTGCGGCGTGACGGACAAGCCGCTGCGGGACATCATCTCCCCGCCGCTGTTTGCGCTGGAGAACGAGCCCATCCGCCTGCTGCTGAAGAAGCTGCAGCAGGCCAAGACCCATGTGGCGGTGGTGGTGGACGAGTGCGGCGGTACCTGCGGCATCGTCACCATGGAGGACATTCTGGAGGAGCTGGTGGGCGAGATCTGGGACGAGCACGACGAGGAGGAGGTGTTCCTGCGGAAGCTGGGGCCGGACGCCTACGCGGTGGACGCTGCCATGGATTTCGACGACTTCGCCGCCTACTTCCACCTCAAGACCGATTCGGAGATGGTATCCGTCAGCGGCTGGGTCATGGAGCAGTTCGGCCGCGTGCCGGAGGCGGGGGACAGCTTTACCTTCGACGGCCTGCGCGTGGAGGTCACCCGGGTGGAGAACCACCGCATCGAGGAGATCCATGTGGAGCGGGAGACGCCGAAGGCCACTGCGTGACCGATATAGACCCGTATGGTTGCAGAAAAAAGCCGCGAGAGCGGCTTTTTTCTTTGCGTGGCGATAGAAAACGGCGGTTTTTGCGCCACCACGCCAAAAAAATTGTCAGGTATACAAAAAATGTTTTGGTTTTGTTAAGAAAGTGTGGTACAATAGATAATATCACAGGCGGCAGCTCGAAGGAGGACACACCATGCAGAAGACTGTACGCAGCCAGCAGGCGCTGTTTCAATTCCGGGGCATCCCACCGATCGGGATGACCGTCTCCATGGCCTTGCAGCATCTGGTGGCCATGATCGTGGGGTGCGTGACCCCGGCTATCATCATCGCCCACACCGTGGGTCTGCCGCAGAGCCAGCGGGTGCTGCTGATCCAGGCGTCGCTGGTGATGTCGGCGGTGACCACGCTGTTGGAGCTGTTCCCCATTGGCGGACGGTTCGGCGCGGGGCTGCCGGTCATCTTCGGCGTCAGCTTTGCGTATCTGCCCAGTATGCAGGCCATCGCCTCCGGCGGCGGACTGTCCGCCGTGGCGGGGGCCATGATCGTGGGCGGCGTGGTGGCCACGCTGGTGGGCATCTTCATCAAGCCCATCCGCCGCCTGTTCCCACCGGTCATTACAGGCACAGTGGTGTTCACCATTGGACTTTCCCTGTATCCCACGGCCATCCACTACATGGCCGGAGGCGCCGGCAACACCTATGAGTCGGTGGTGACGGAGCGCGGCCTTACCGAGGCGCTGGTCTACGGCTCGTGGCAAAACTGGGCCATCGCGGCGTTTACGCTGGCGGTGGTGCTGGTGCTGACCAACCACGGCAAGGGCATCTGCAAGCTGGCGTCTATCCTGCTGGGCATTCTGGCGGGCTACGCCGTGGCGCTGGCGGCGGGCATGGTGGACCTGTCCGGCATCGGCGAGGCGTCGTGGTTCTCGCTGCCGCAGGTGCTGCCCTTCGGCGTCACCTTTGAGCCCTCCGGCTGCATCGCATTGGGACTGCTGTTCGCCATCAACTCCATTCAGGCCATCGGCGACCTGACCGCCACCACCGTGGGCGGCATGGACCGGGAGCCCACAGACCGGGAATTGCAGGGCGGTATCGCGGCCTACGGTGTCAGCAATATCCTGACGGCGCTGCTGGGCGGCTTGCCCACGGCCACCTACTCCCAGAACGTGGGTATCGTGGCCACCAACAAGGTAATAAACCGGTGGGTGTTCGCCATGACCGGCGGCTTTCTGCTGCTGGCAGGCGTGGTGCCTAAGTTTTCCGCCGCCCTGACAACCATCCCCCAGTGTGTGCTGGGCGGCGCTACGGTGGCGGTGTTCTCCACCATCGCCATGACCGGCATGAAGCTCATCGCCGGGGAGGGCATCACCGCCCGCAATACCACCATCGTGGGATTGTCCGCGGCACTGGGCGTGGGCATCTCGCAGGCGGCGGACGCGCTGGCACAATTCCCGGAGGCCGTGACCACCATCTTTGGCAAGTCGCCGGTGGTCATCGCCACGCTGTTGGCGGTGTTCCTGAATCTGGTGCTGCCGCGAGAGGATCAATGATGCATAAAAAGGGAGCCGTCCCACGGGACGGCTCCCTTTTTATGCGTCAGCAAGCTCCAGCACCACGGGGCAGTGGTCGCTGCCGGTGATCTCCGGCCAGATGTCCGCGCTTTTGACGCGGGGCATCAGCCGCTGGGACACGATGAAGTAGTCGATGCGCCACCCGGCGTTGTTCTCTCGAGCGTGGAAACGGTAGCTCCACCACGAATAAGCGCCGGTGCGGTCGGGGTACAGGGCGCGGAAGGTGTCCACGAAGCCGCTGGCGAGCAGCTGGGTCATCTTGCCCCGCTCCGCGTCGGAGAAGCCGGGGTTCATCCGGTTGGACTTGGGGTTCTTCAGGTCGATCTCCTGATGGGCCACGTTCAGATCACCGCAGTAGACCACCGGCTTTTGGGCGTCCAGCTCCATGAGATAGGTGCGGATATCGTCCTCCCACGCCATGCGGTAGTCCAGCCGCGCCAGCTGATCCTTGGAGTTGGGGGTGTAGCAGCAGACCAGATAGAAGTCCTCGAACTCCGCCGTGATGACCCGTCCCTCGTGGCGGTGTACGTCATCCCCGAAGTCGTAGGTCACGGACAGGGGCTGGCGGCGTGTGAACACAGCGGTGCCGGAGTAGCCGGCCTTGTCGGCACTGTTCCAGAAGCGGTGGTAGCCCTCCAGCACAAAGGACGCCTGCTCCGGGCGCATCTTCGTCTCCTGCAAGCAGATGACATCGGCGTCCGCCAGAGTGCAGAAATCCAGGAAGCCCTTATTCAGACAGGCCCGCAGGCCGTTGACGTTCCATGAGATCAGCCGCATGATGTGTCCCTCCGAGTTTCTCAAGACATTGCGGCTATTGTACCACACTTTCCGCCGCCGCACAATCCCGGTCTGCGGAATGTGTCGGATGCCGGCTGCGTCCCGGCGCGGCGGGTGGCCACCGCCAGACGGTCGATGTCCCAGCCGGTCTGCCAGCGGGCGCAGTAGTCCTCGGTGCAGTGCTTGAACCGGGAGAACAGCCGCTGCGCCCGGCGCTCGTCGCCGTAGACCTTCCACAGCCCCGCGCACTTGAAATCGCAGGCGCGGTGGTCGATGAACCCCTGCACGTCCTCCGGCGGGTAGCTGAGGAACAGCCCCACCTCGTGGGGGAACTGACCGTCCTCCCGGAACCGGCGGATGAGCTGGGCGACGCAGCGGCCGCAGCCGCCGTCGGCGGGGTATCCGGCGTCCGACAGGATGCGCCGCGCCAGACGGTTTTGCAGGTCGCGGTGCAGCACGGCGGGGCGGTAGAGGTACAGCAGCGCCTGTTCATCCTTGAAGCGGATGGGCAGCAGACAAAGACCCTTGGGAGCCAGCAGCCGGTTCAACCGGCGGATATCGTCCAGCAGCGCGCCCTCGTCGCGGCAGGGGCAGGGAAACAGACTGCCCGTCTTGATGCCCGCCAGCGTGGGCGCGCCTTGCTTGACCAGAATTTCCTCCGACATGGAAAACCTCCTTTTGATGCTGTGTGCAGTGTGCCGTAAAAACGGCGCGGTCATACGCAGTTAGATTTATTTAACTGCCGGACAATAAAAAATGCCGCGACGGTTAAATAACTCTAACTCGGATTGTAGCACAGCGGAGCAGCGTTGTCAAGGGCGGCGGGCAACCACGCTGGCGCGGAAGGAGCAGGAGGTGTACGCATCAAAAAAGGATGGCTGCCTCAAAAAGAGACAGCCATCCTTTTTTCACGATTCAGAATCCGAACACTACGCCCGCGGCGGCGCTGGCCAGAATGAACAGAATGGGGTGCAGGTTTTTGGTGAATTTGACCCACCGCGTCAACACCAGCAGCACCGCCGCCAGCGTGATGGCCTTCCAGTTCAGCAGCGCCAGACCGGTGCCGCCGGCATTCACCAGTGCGATGAGCACCACGGAGATACCTGCCGCCGCCACCAGCGCGGTGGAGGCGGGGCGCAGACCGTAAAAAGCGGCGCTGACCCATTTGCTGTCGCGGAACGCCTTCAAAAACGCCGCCACGATGAGGATGACGATGACCGACGGTGTCACAAGACCCAGCGTAGCGATGAGCGCGCCGCCGACGCCGCCGGTGGTGAAGCCTACATAGGTGGCCATGTTTACGCCGATGGGGCCGGGGGTGGACTCGGACACCGCCAGCATATCCGCCAGCTGGGCGCGGGTGAACCAGCCGGTGCGGTCGGCCATATCCTGCAAAAAGGGGAGGGTGGCAAGTCCGCCGCCCACGGCAAAGAGACCGGTCTTGAAAAACTCCCAGAAAAGACGGAGGTACAGCATTATTTCTCCCTCCTTATCAGGTTCTGGATGACGATGCCGCACAGGGCGGCGGCCGCCACAAAGATCACGGGGGAGAGATTCGTGAACAGGGAGGCCGCCAGCACCGCGACGAAGATCACGGCGGCGGGCCAGTCCTTCACGGAGCTTTTCAGCAGCTTCAGCACGGCGTTGAAGATCAGCACACACACGCACACGCGGATCCCGGCGAAGGCGTGCTGCACCCAGTCCAGATGGGAGAAGCTGTTGATAACGCCGGCCAGCACCGTAATGATGAGAAGGGAGGGGAACACGATGCCCAGCGTGGCCACGATGCCGCCCACGATGCCCCGCTGCTTCTGCCCCACGAAGGTGGCGGTGTTGACGGCGATGATGCCGGGCGTACACTGACCGATGGCGAAATAGTCCACCAGCTCCTCGTCGGTGGCCCAGCCCTTGTTCTCCACCACCTCCCGCTGGAGGATGGGCAGCATGGCCATGCCGCCGCCGAATGTCATGACCCCCACCTTGGCAAAGGTGAGGAACAGCTCCCACAGTAATTTCACAAGATCACCTCATTCAGAATATCCATAGAGACCCCGGACGGACACCTCGCCGCTGTACAGCGTCTCCACGGTGCCGTCGTCATACCGCACCGTCAGGCCGTATTGCGGGTCGATGCCCTCCGCCACGGCACGACGCACCGCATCACCGCGCACCATCTGCACCTGCTGCCCGATATTGACGCAGCGGGCGCGGTAGTCCTCCCGCCACAGAGCGGGGTCGGGGAGGGCGTGGTCGTGCAGTTCCGTCAGCTCGCCCACCAGCGCCTGCGCCAGCGCATCGCGGGACACGTCGCACCCCAGCTGGCTGCGGAGGGACGTGGCGATGGCGGCCACGTCGGGGGAGAAGTCGTCGGCGGTCTGGGACACGTTGACGCCGATGCCCACGATGACCCAGTCCGGCGTGCCGTCGGGACGGAACGCCGACTCCGTCAGGATGCCGCAGACCTTTCTGCCGCCCAGCAGCAGGTCGTTGGGCCACTTGATCCCGCAGTGCAGACCGCAGACGTTTTCGATGGCGCGGCACACCGCCACCGCCGCCAGCGGCGTGACCGTAGGCAGCGTCTCCGTGCATAGGCCGGTGCGCCACAGGACGGACAGGTACAGCCCCAGACCCGGCGGGGACTGAAAGCACCGCCCCATACGGCCACGGCCCGCCGTTTGGCAGTCCGCCGTCACCACAGCGGACGCAGCACCCTCCGCCGCCAGACGCTTGCACTGGGTGTTGGTGGAGTCCAGCGTGTCGTAGTGATATACCGGGATGTCCATGGCCCCGCCTCCTTTTCCCCGTAATGTTACCACGATTCGCGGAGACTGTAAATAGAGATACCTGCCGAGGACGGACATGGAAAAAATGGGGGGGTTGTCGAATTTGCCAAAGAAATGCCGGGATTTTTGGCAGTTTCTTGGCGTAGAAATGTATTGCTTTTTCTGGGGGCGGCTCGTATAATAGGCGAGAAAATGAGAGGAGGGACAGCCATGATCTGCCAGTATACGATGAAAACGCAGATGACGGCTCCTATTGTTTCCATTTTTGATATTGTTGTTTCCGTTGGCCGGTGATCGTTTCACCGGTTATTTTTTTGTGTCTGCAAGTAATTGGAAATAAAGAGTGAAGAAAGAGAGGAATTGTCACATGAACAAAAAACTCGGACAAGAAGCGATCTACGACGCCCGCGAATTGGGTGTCCCCCGGATGATGCTGCTGGGCCTGCAGCACCTGTTCGCCATGTTCGGCGCCACGGTGCTGGTACCCATTCTGGTCAGCGGCTATGGCCTGCCCCTGTCCATCCAGACCACACTGCTGTTTGCCGGTATCGGCACGCTGCTGTTCCACGTCTGCACCAAGCTTAAGGTACCCGCCTTCCTGGGCTCCTCCTTCGCCTTTCTGGGCGGCTTCCAGGCGGTAGCCAATCTCGACAGCGGCAAGTTCGCCGCCATGACCGGCGAGGAGAAGCTGCCCTACGCGCTGGGCGGCGTGGTGATCGCGGGTCTGCTGTATCTGGTGCTGGCGCTGCTGTTCAAGCTGGTGGGCGCCAAGAAGGTCATGCGGTTCTTCCCCCCCATCGTCACCGGCCCCATCATCATCCTCATCGGTCTGAACCTCTCCGGCACCGCCGTGACCAACGCCTCCACCTGCTGGTGGCTGGCTCTGTGCGCCATCGCCATCATCATCGTCGCCAACATCTGGGGTAAGGGCATGATCAAGATCATCCCCATTCTGCTGGGCGTGGTGGGCGCGTACATCGTGGCACTCATCGCCACCGCCTGCGGCGCGAAGCTGCCGGGTGCCGACGGCGTCATGCAGCCCCTGATCAACTTCGCCTCCGTCAAGAGTGCCGATTTCGTGGGTCTGCAGAAGTTCGTTATCGCCAAGTTTGACATCACCTCCGTTCTGGTCATGGCCCCCATCGCCATCGCCGCCATGATGGAGCACATCGGCGACATCTCCGCTATCTCCTCCACCACCGGCAAGAACTTCATCGAGGATCCCGGCCTGCACCGCACCCTGCTGGGCGATGGTCTTGCCACCGCCTTCGCCGGTATGTTCGGCGGCCCTGCCAACACCACCTACGGCGAGAACACCGGCGTGCTGGCACTGAGCCGCGTGTACGATCCCCGGGTCATCCGTCTGGCGGCGCTGTACGCCATCATCCTCAGCTTCTCCCCCAAGTTTGACGCGCTGGTCAACTCCATCCCCACCGCCATCGTGGGCGGCGTCAGCTTTGTGCTGTACGGTATGATCTCCGCCGTGGGCGTGCGCAACGTGGTGGAGAACAAGGTGGATCTCACCAAGTCCCGCAACCTCATCATCGCCGCCGTCATCTTCGTGTGCGGTCTGGGCTTCGCCTCCACCGGCGGCATTACCTTCACCGTGGGCAGCGCCGACATCACCCTGACCGGTCTGGCCATCGCCGCACTGGCGGGCGTGATCCTCAACGCCATCCTGCCCGGCAACGACTACGAGTTCGGCAAGAGCGTCGAGGGCGACGCCAGCGCCGATCTGGGCAGCTATTAAGAGACAGCGCAAACGATAAAAAAGGAACAGGCTCTCAGAGCCTGTTCCTTTTTTATCGTGTTTTTACGCCTCCTGCGCGGTCTCCGACTGCTCGGACGGCTCCTCCGTCTGCTCCTCCGGACGGTCTGCGCGGCCGTACAGCACGGTCATGCGGCGGATCTTCTCCGCCAACTCCGGCGTCAGCTCGCCGGGCAGCAGACGCCACTGCCAGTTGCCGCTCTGGGTGCCGGGGATGTTCATGCGGTGTCCTGCACCAAGTCCCAGATAGTCCTGCATCTGCGCCACAAACAGCTCCGCCACGCTGCTCATGCCGCCGCGGATGACGCCCCAGTGGAAGCCCTCCGCCTCCGTCAGCGCCAGATATTCCTGGGCGTAGGCGATATCCTCCGGCTTGGCCTCCTGCCGCCAGAGGGCCAGCGGGCTGTTGTCGTGGGTGCCGGTATAGCAGATGCAGTGGTCGGTGTAGGTGTGGGGCAGGTAGTTGCTGCTGTCCCGGGAGTCAAAGGCAAACTCCAGCACCTTCATGCCGGGCCAGCCGGAGTCGTGCAGCAGCTTCTGCACGCCGGGGGTGGGGTAGCCCAAGTCCTCGGCAATAAACTCCAGCTGGGGGAACCAGCCCTTGAGCCGATCCACCAGATCCATGCCGGGGCCGGGGACCCAATGGCCGTTTTTGGCCGTCGTCTCGCCGTAGGGTACCGCCCAGTAGCTGTCAAGACCGCGGAAGTGGTCGATGCGGATGACGTCGTACAGCCTGCCGGTGCCGTCGATGCGGCGGATCCACCAGCCGAAGCCGTCCTCGCGCATCCGGTCCCAGTTGTACAGTGGGTTGCCCCAGAGCTGACCGTCGGCGCTGAAATAGTCGGGCGGCACACCGGATACGGCCTTGGGAACCAGCGTTTCATCCAGCTGGAAGAACTCCGGCTCTGCCCACACGTCGGCGGAATCCATGGCCACATAGATGGGCAGGTCGCCGATGATGCGGATGCCCTGCGCGTGGACATAGTCGCGCAGCCGCTCCCACTGGCGGAAGAACAGGTATTGCAGATAGGTGAAGAAATCCACATCCTCCCGCAGCAGGGCGCGGTATTTCTCCAGCGCCTCCGGCTTCCGCAGGCGGATATCGTCGGGCCACTCCGTCCACGCCTTCATACCGAAATGACGCTTGCACGCCATGAACAGGGCATAGTCCGGGAGCCAGCGCTCATTTGCCTCCACGAAGGCGGCCACGGCCTCACCATCCCGCTGCCAGCCGCGCTTAAAGGCCTTGCGCAGCAGGTCGAAGCGCTTTTCATAGATGCGGCCGTAGTCCACATGGCGGGCCTCACCGCCCCACTTGCACCGGCTGCACTCGGACTTGGTCAGCAGACCGTCGGCGATGAGCAGCTCGGGGTCAATGTAGTAGGGGTTACCGGCGTAGGTGGAGAAGCTCTGGTAGGGGGAATCCCCGTAGCTGGTAGGGCCAAGCGGCAGCATCTGCCAGTAGCGCTGACCCGCCGCGTGGAGGAAATCCGCAAAATCGTATGCCGCCTGCCCCAGCGTGCCGATCCCGTAGGGGGAGGGCAGGGAGGAGACGGCCATCAGAATACCACTGGAACGTTTCATGGCAACAAGTCACTTTCTATCAAGAATTGAAAAATGGAACGGGGCGGGCGAAATGCCCGCCCCGCTGTATAGACCGATG